>Ga0137385_10000145_pt1 | contig 55229 bp, 68 predicted proteins | sample SagtaG_FD_104921 | JGI IMG/M metagenome (GOLD analysis project Ga0137385, IMG submission 104921) | Vadose zone soil microbial communities from Sagehorn Ranch, Mendocino, California, USA - Sage2_R_80_16 metaG | ecosystem: Environmental > Terrestrial > Soil > Vadose zone | place: USA: California... | reverse complement strand
TCTTCGGCATAAAAAACTTTATTCCCCTCAGCCAATAATATTCCATCATTCCCCGGCTTCCCCCGTGTCTCCGCCGCCCCTCCCTCCTTGCACTCCTCCTCTAGAGCGGTGGGTACGAGACTAGTTGTTCTCTCGCAAATTGCGTCATGAGAAAAAGCTTCGGCACGAGGAAGAGCAATTCTTTGTTCCAAAAAGGGCCCATCGACCGTTGCGGTATCGGGCTTCGCCTCGGCCGAGGACGTCCGCGATCAAAGGACGGGAAGAGTGTCAACAAAGTACAGTACAAAGCAAGTACAAAGGCTTTCAACTCTCAACTCAACTCCTCCGAACCACACAACGTCCACAAAGGAACCTCCTTTTTCAGCAGACAACGTTTCCACAATGAACTCTTCTCTCATATATCGCTCAGTCCTTTCGACCGTACGATCCACCCCGTCCTCGACACCACGCCACTCCTTTTTTTCCCCTCCTAGTACTTCTCCATGGCCTATCCAAATCAAATATACTCTGCATTTTCATTCATCGGGTTTCTACTCTGCGCCATTCCGTTATATTGGCACCTGGAGGGTAAGGTCTCCCACTGGACACCTACTGTTATCATGTTGACCCCTCCCACTCGGTTTCAGCTTGGAACGTTGGCACCTCCTTGTACATAGTCTGGGCTGGCCTGGGCTGCTTGAATTTCTTTATCAACTCGGTTATCTGGAACAGCTCGGTGAAGAACGTTGCACCCGTTTGGTGCGACATCTGTTCGTATTCGTGGTCTTCTTGCCCTTCCCCAGTTGCTGACCTGCGTTGTGTGGGCGGGAAATAGCCACTCGCTTTATAGTCGGCCTCAATGTCGGAATACCGGCGGCTTTACTCGTGATAAACCACCGTTTGTTTAAGATAGCGTCGAGGACTGCTGCTCTTACGACGAGAGCCGAGAGACGTCGGGCTCTTTTCATCGACCTCGCGGTTGGTCTCGGGATCCCGCTAATCCAGATGGTGTTGCGTAAGTAGCACTCTCATCGTCTCAAGTGCTCTCTGTCTGATCGATTTCATAGAAATTGTTGTCGAAGGACATCGCTTTGACATTTTCGAAGAGATAGGGTGCTTTCCGAGCACTTACAACGTTGCTCTCGCTTTTCCTTTAGTGCACACCTGGCCCGTCGTCATAGGCGTTATTACTACCGTATACTGTGGTGTGTCGACGTCCTATGGACTCTCACTCGAATTTCGCGGCTCACTTCCACCTAGTCCTCACAATACGTCTATTTTGGAAAAGCTCTCAACAGCTCAAACAAATACAAGGCTCAAACAAAAATGTCAACCACAGCCGATACATGCGCCTGATAGCGCTGTCCGGTACCCAGCTACTTTTCACCCTGCCCTTCTCTCTCTACGCTTTGTATATCAACACCCACATCATTCCCGTGCAACGGTGGATCAGCTGGGAAGATACCCACTTCGACTACTCTCGCGTTGTCCAATTCCCCTCTGTTGCATGGCGGGCCGATGTATTGCATCAAACTGGAATCGAAGCCAATAGGTGGATGGTTATCCCTTGTGCATTCCTGTTCTTCGGATTCTTTGGATTCGCTGAGGAGGCGCGCAAGCACTATCGCCTCGCATATTCGTTCGCCAGAAGCCGGCTACGCCTTGGCAACTTCGGCACAAAGAGTGCGAGCACGTCCCCGCGTTCGTCTAACACCAGCTTCGGGCCGGGTATCAGGAAGGGTATGGCGGCCCTCCTCTCTTTCAAAGATAGTTTCTTGCCATTAGGGAGCCGCCGCGGACCCGAGACGACGATGGAATACAAGGCGTCACCTTCCGTGTCCGTGTACCGGCTGACCTCCGACGACTCTGTCTTCGAAGGTATCGATGTCCAGCTCAAAGCTTTGGGGGTTGTGCCTGAGAACCCCACTCACCCTACCCCACTAACTACTGTCATTACGTTGCCGACAACACCACATCTCCCTGTCCCGCCTCCGCCAGCCGTTGGTGCCGCGGTTCGTTCCATACCTCCGAACCGACTCGACTCACCTCTTCCACACCGCCCCGTGTCGTCCTACCTCGATCTCTCAGAGAAAGTATGATCATAGAAGTCTTACACATTCGTTCCCGCTTGGTTGTTGTTGAACTTGCGCGACCACGAAGTCCCCCACACGTTCCTTGCACTGTAGCCGTAGTAATTTCGGTCGTCGATTATTCCACCTCTTGTAGTACCTAATGTAGCGCCACTCACTGTTTCATATCTTATATGTAAATATATATACGTTGCCCTGGGCAACCACGCGTCATCTGACGAGTCGAAGAACACCCTCTATAGTGTTATTTGAGACTCGATTTTGTGCGTTCATGATGAATACGGGCTCGGGGCAGACAAAATCTGTTTTTGTGGGTTGTTGCACAGATGATCCTGTGGTATTGTGGAGGTCGACGAGCGTATCATAACACCGCTATTCTTCAGAGTCAGTGGAACTATAAAAACACAAAATACCCGGGATGGAGAGCGAGAGAGATAAATGGGTTACAGTAATTGTAGATGACGTGCGGTAGGTAAGCATACCAGGAATGGCGAGGCTCATGACGAGAAAGAGAGAACGAAACAACTACAGATCAAAGGGTTCGAGGCGACGAAGTTTTGGGAATCGTGCTCGGATGTCTTGGAGCGAAGATGCTGCGATTCCATGAGGAAAGCTCGAGCCGCTGAGGTCTTCGAGCTCAGGGAAAAGTGGGATGACGTCCTCTACACGCGGACAGATCGGGCTTATCCGATTTGCGATCCGGCGTGGGAAGACGCGACGGACGACCTTCCGGAATGCCCTGGACCATCTTGACTTGGGGCGGATGAAGACGCTGCCGTGGATGCTGAGGTGCGTCACCGAGGGAAAGAAGGCGGCGACGGCGCGGAGGGTTGTAAGGCTGTCACAAAACTTGATCGACAACTTGCGGACTGTGGTGCCATCGATTTCCCTCAGGTCCATCGGGAGGTCGCTCGAGAAGAGGAAGAGGTCACCGAGGGTCTCCAGACAGAGCCTCTCGGGTTCACGGGCCACGCTGAGGGCGCGAACGAAGGAGAGGTGGGACACGGATAGGTGCTTGAGCCGGGGTAGGGAGCCTGGCTGCAAGTGGACATTGTATGCGTAGGACCACGTCAGAGTTTCGATGGTCGGGTGTACCTCTAGAAACCGCTGCGCGTATGGGTACGTGTCAAACGTCCAGCCCCAGCCTAGATTGAGTTCGATGAGTGAGGGAAATCGACATTCGTCGAGTAGGGAGGCGATGTCTGGACCATAGCCGACGAAATGTGGCAAATGAAGAACCTATAATCTACCTAAAGATCTGTCCTTCTCAGTGGATGAAGAAGTGAACAAGCGGACCTGCAGCGAGGAGGTGGACAGCAGGGCAGAACGAAAGGGACGAAGATATTTTCTCTCCCAGGGCATCCCGGTCAACACCGCAGACTTGAGGTTGGGGAGCTCCCAAAGTTGCTGTGATTGATCGGGTGAGGAGAGGGTCCCTCGTAGACACTGAGAGGATCACGTACCTGGGCGTCTTCGGAGCTCATCTCAGCCTCGGTGCCGTGGGATCTTGACGACCTCAAAACCAAATGTTCCACGGTGGGGATGTGTCCAAGGAAGAGAGAGAGGATGTCGGGTGATCCTTGACACCATCGATATATGTTCTCAAACTCGAGAGTCTTGAGTAACCTCATGTTCCGCAAGGCGATGAAAGGGTAGTCGGACTGCTGATCGGACAAAGACGAGCTGTCTGGTAAATGGTCGAGTAGGGTAGTAGGGAGCTGCAATCGGGAGCCGGATATTGGTGTGAGGTATACGCCGGGGTGGTAGAACTCAGAGTCGGAGATTACGAGCCTGCGCACATTCGCAGCGAGACTTGGTCGCTCTGCGAGATGTTTCCAAATCGAAAGGTGATCCACGGATAGCAATATTTCGCGATACTCGAGATGGCGAGGGATGACGATGTATTTCCACGTTGAGCATGTCAGTGCGAGGGAAAGCAGGTCCGGGCGATCATCCAAGGCCTCCGCAATGAGTTCTAGCGTATCCAGTGGGAGACGAAGGAGCAACATGGTAAAGGTATAGGTGGTACCGGGCGGGACCAAAGGGTTTACTGAGACGGAGCATGCACGTCCCAGGCTCGACGCAGCAGCGACGGCTCAAAGACACTGGCTCCTCCGACACCGTATTTGTCACAGTGTCACATTAAGTATAACGCCCCTCTGCCCCACTGACACCCAGCTGAGTGACTGTGGCTCTCACAGCGACAAATGCGATGGTGTATGTACTGTTACTATTATACAAACGAGCCAGATGTGCACGGTGGTGCATAACGGGCGAAGCGAGCACTCGACATTACCCACACAAGGACAAACAATCGAAGCGGCGGCGCGACTTCGGGACACGATTACGCGTCATCCAACTCATTCGCCATGTCCTCGTCCGATAGACAAAAACCACCGAAACTCAATGTCGACGAATATCTCACAACTGCCGTATCTGCCACCCCATCCGACCTCCACCCTTTCTTTGAATCCTTTCAGAACTTGTACTCGCGCAAGTAAGCATACACACCGACCGTCACGTTTGGAACAACAGGAGAAACCGATGTGTCTGACGCGTTAGATATCCGTTTGTAGACTATGGCATCAGCTGACGCAAAAGGTCGACGAGTTCTTTGACCATCCTCTCGCCAAACAGTATCGTGTCGATGTATACACTCGATTCGTGCGTGACTTTGAGGAGCGTTTGAACCCTTTAAGGCTTGCGGAGATGGGTATCAAGATCTCGCAAGATATCGACAGTGTGCCCCTTTCACCCTCTTTCTATTCTGGCCTTTGATCACTTCCGGACCCAATAGACCCTGCACAACACCTCGAGTTCCTGACGGACTTGCTCTCTCGCGTCTCTCACGAAAAGTCCCCCGACGCGCACGTCTTGATCCTCTCCACGCTCGCCCACGCCAAACTATTGTTTGGAGATCTAGAGGGGAGCAAGACAGACATCGATGCCGCGTGGAAGGTCTTGGACAACCTAGACGGTGTCGAGAACTCTGTCAATGGCGCATATTATCGCGTTGCGGCTGACTATTACAAGGTATGACATTGTGACGTGAATCGTCTGGGGTGGTGGCGTTGAACACAGATATTGAGCAGGCAAAGGCCGAATACGCACCGTACTACAGGGACTCGTTGCTTTACCTCGCTTGTGTCGACCTCGAAAAGGACATGTCACAGGACGAGCGTCTCTTACGTGCTCATGATCTGGCACTTTCCGCTTTCCTGGCAGAGACGATCTACAACTTTGGCGAGCTGGTTCGTTTTGTTCAGCTGACCTTGAGTCCAGAACTATACTTATCTTATTGCGGCGGCGTTTTGGTGTGTTGTACTCGCGCTGCGTAGCTAATGCACCCCATCCTCGACTCGCTGGATGGGACGCCCCACGAATGGATCAAGAAGCTTCTCTTTACATTCAATGAGGGTAATATCGGTAAATTCGAAGCACAGAGCCCACTTTTCGGGCAGGAGGTACGCCATTGCCCCCTCGAGGCCGGATGGCAAGATCTGAATGGACGCGTATGGTGATTGTTAACTCAGCCGATACTCATGGGGAACTATCCGTTCCTGCGGCAGAAGATCTGCCTCATGGCCTTGATCGAGTCCGTGTTTGCACGGGGTGCCTATGACAGGACGATGTCATTTCAAACGATATCGGAGGAAACGAGACTGCCGCTTGACGAGGTCGAGCATCTTATCATGAAGGCGCTGAGGTTAGCTTCCTTTGACCTCTCTGCTATCTTGGACATTATGATGTTAACAAATTGGGGTTAGCTTGAAGTTGATTCGGGGGTCAATCGACCAGGTTGACCAAAAGGCAGTGATTACGTGGGTACAACCACGGGTCCTATCTCGCGCACAGATAGGCAAGCTGGCGGAGAGATTGGATGCTTGGAAGAAGAAGCTGGACGGGGTTGCGGAACGCATCGCACCGGAATTACTTGTGTCATCATAGTTTGTAAGTTCTGTTGTTATTTTCCTATTCACTGCTTTTCCGTGAAACCACAGACTCGTGTAATACAGTAGATACACTGCTACACGTTGCTCCACGTCATATCTATAGGCTGTGAAGCTGTACTAGAACTGAGTGAACGCGTCGCGAGGACTGGGCGGCGCAGGTCGCGCCTGGTACTAGCTTGCACTCTGATCAGCTCCGCGCGAGATTTAAAAAAAAAACATATGCGTGAATGAGCTGGCTGTGGAACCTCATGGGGTGCTCGCGATGATGGGGGCGGGGAAGCGCTGATTGGGCAGTTTTTGCATACAAGGCAAGGAGGCTAGGACACTGGTTCCTACACTACAACGCTACAGTACAACCGGCAGGAGTGGCCGGGTCAATTTCTCCGCCCAGGGACAGCGCTAAGAGGAAACACATTCCGGGAACTCGGAAGGCATGCGATAGCAGTAGTATTGAGCAGAGATTAGAGATGAAGGATGAAAGAGGGTGATGAAGATGAAGATGGTAAGAGATGGGAGATGATGCACACCAGGATGCAACGAGGCAGGCGAGGCCGCTGCCGTGAGCGAGCCGAAGAAGGAGGGAGAAGGACTGAAGAGATATGAGAAGAGGGAAGGTCGATCGAGGGTGACCGTGAAGCGCAAAAGACGTCAGTTAGAGAGCGAGTGTGAGGTTATTTGGATCGTCTAAGAGCCAACTCGAGGCCAACACGCGTTTGCAGATTGTTGATGGATAACACTGCGCCGGACCTCCGCCTGCGTACCACTCACTCCCACACCGCATCCCACCCACCGAGGCCACCCACTCATCGGCCACGCTCCTCTTCCGTCATAACATAAAATCTCTCCTCTCCTCCTTCTCTCCATTCCCAGCCCGCTCAGAGTATTCCCTCTCAAATGGCAACCACCATCGGCACTCACACTTCTACTTTCTCATTTACTGCCCCTTTCCCCTCTTCCTCCGGCCCTAAGCAACGTCGCGTCTCCCTCGCAACCCCTGCTTCAGAGCGCGAAGTCCCCGCTTTCAAGTTTCGAGATGACACCGGCTTGCCCTCCCCGTCCGACGAGCGTCGCGGCAAGGTCCGCCGTCTCACGAGCCCTGTGCCCCCCGAGAAAAAGGCTCGTAAGAAGTGGACAATGGAAGAAACTCAAATGCTCGTCGAAGGTTGCAATCGCGTGAGTATCCATCCCCCCCACCCCCCCTCTCCCCCGCCTGGCCGTTGCTACGTCTTGTGGGGCATCGCGTGCTCATTTCGCTTCTGGCAGCATGGCGTCGGCAACTGGAAAGCGATCCTGAATGACACAAGTTTACATTTTGACAACCGTTCCCCCGTGGACCTTAAAGATCGGTAAGTCTGCCGTCATGTAACTCGTGTTTTCCTATCGTTGCTCATCAACCGATCCGCCCCTCCAGCTTCCGCACTTACTTCCCTGACGCGTATAAGCAGCACTATCCCAATGCCAAGACCCATCTCTCCTCCAAAGTTCGCTCGGCCCTCCCGGATGGTACATCCATCTTCGAGAAGACGCGTAGCAAGAAGCGCCGCCCATTTACGGAGGAGGAGGACCGTGCCCTCAAGGCCGGTTACGACAAGCACGGCACCGTTTGGGCGACCATAGTCAAAGACCCGATCTTCCAGGAGCAAAACCGCCGCTCCACTGACCTTCGTGACCGGTTTCGCAACGCATTCCCCGACCTCTACCAGGCCGCCGGATACAAGCCACGCAACTCCGCAAAGAAGAAGCTCAGCGCTGCTGCACGTGCGGCAACCGACGAGCACCTTCACGCGTCGCGTGAGACGGGCCCCGCCCGCCGCAAGCGACGTTACACCACCCAGGGCTTTTTACGCGGAGGAACAAAGAGTGTCCCCCTAAGTCCCAACGGCTCCGAGGAGGAGGATAGTTCTGGTGACGACGACGACGACGAATACGTGCCAAAGTACGCCTCCAAGCGGGTGAGCAACCCAGAGTCGATGAAACACATGGTCCAGCATGCAACCCAACAGCAGAGCCTCGAGCCCTTTCGGGACGTTGGCATTGCGTCCCTCGATTCCGCCACTGAACCCTTGGCCATCCCCGAGTTCCTCTCCAGCGCGTCCCAGTCCGACGTGACTGACTCGTCCCACTCGCAGGCCTGGTCTGCAGTTGATACCCCTATGCACTCCGCCGCTACCTGGTCTACCGGCAATACTGCCGCCTCACCCGCGTCCTCCTCTCACGACTTTTTTTTCGATTCCCCCTTCTCGCGGCGCGGCCTTGGTTCCAATGGGGTGACTATGGTGGGCAAGTCCGCTTGGGGTCCCACGGACTGGTTGTCCGCGAACCCTCGCCTTGATCAGTCGACGGCTAACTCCAGCTCGCCGTCGTATTTTGGTGGGATGTCACCCTCCCCAAACTCCCCTTTTGCTTTTGCCCACTTGAGTCATGGTGTCCTCGACCGCTACGATCTTTTTCCGCCTTCACTCGCCCATGATTTCGCCTCGGAGGCTGGCCCGGAACATGACGGTCTCAGCACGTTCAGCGACCCCGAGATGATGCCAAGCAGTGCATTCCACGGTGTCACACACCACTCGAACTACGCTGGTGACCTCATCTTCGGCACTCGCAACCACCAGCCTCCCGTCTCAGTGGACTACGGCCCGGGTTTTGGATTTGGTGCTGCGGGTGCCGCTGCGGGACTTGGGCTCGCGCTGCACCCCCTCCAGATGCACACCCCTGCACTCCCTGGCATCGATGAGATAGAGCTTGCCGCCATCAACCTCAATGACGGTGAGCCGGAGGGTGTGGACATTGACGCTCCTATGGACGCCGTCGAGCGCAAGCCCCAGCCCCAGCCCCACCCTCACCCTGCGCCACAGCTGCCACAGCCACACACGGGCTTCGGCGTCGTGCCGGAGGACATTCTCAACCTCGACGTGCAACAGTCCGCACCGGGAACACCCGTTCGCACCACCCGCCCGGTTCTGCACACGACGCAGCATCATCATCATCATCACCACCATCACCAGCAGCAGAGCCGATCACTTTCGGTCCCTCCCCCCGAGCACCGGTTCCTTCCAACCGCACCTGCACCGCCTCTCACCCCTTCCCGCTCACTTTCCCTCGATCTCGCCACCCTTAGCGCCGGCACAGAGCCCGCACTCATGATGCCTCATGGCCTTGGCGATGCGACCGATGCGTTCACTCTACCGTTCCTCGACTTGCACTATTTCCAGAATGGTGCTGGTGCTGGCGCTGGCGCCAACAGCGGCACCGAGACTACCGTACTCGCCGAGGCCCGCCAGGGTGCCGCCGCGCTAGACCTGGCACGCGCCAACCCGGCCGTACAGACTAAGGTCGGCGGCGGTGACGGCGCGCCGATGCCGAGGGAGAGGATGCACCAACGTGGAATGAGTGCTGTGTCACCGCAGGACTTGCTGCTGAACAAGGGCGGTTGTGGGGACAACAAGCGTAAGCGCGCGAGCTGGGACGGGCGGTCTCGCTAAGCGGCAAGGTAACCAGTATTAGATTTCAAGGGTTAATGCATTGGCCATTGTCAAATATTTTGCTCACTCGTCTCGGTTTTTTTTACTGTTACTTATCACGTCGCACTTACCTGGTCTCTCTTCACATGCACGCATACCTCCCCTCCATCATCCAGTGTTCGTCCATACCCCCCTCACCTTCATCATGACTCATGCACATGCCCCAAAGTTTCTTTTTTCTCGTGGTAGCTTTTTTCTCACATCATCATCTCGCTAGTAGTGGGTGTGTGTTGCAATACAACTCGCATCATCGTTTCGTAACAGAGCGCTTTATGATCATGAGCAATGTGCGAGTGTGCAAGAGTGAAGAGCCGCATTATTACTGCACTGAGCACTGTAGGGGTGTCGTCATCATCTGTGGGATGTGATTGATGTACATAATTATTGATGCCTCGTCGTGCCTGCACGTGCCAAAGGTAGTTTTTGGACGTCCCAAACGGCGCTAAGTGTGCCTCACCACAAGTGACGACAAACTGTGTCATTGGTAAGGTACTGCTCAATTAATGCGCAATCGAATGGACCACAACTTTAAACAACTCTAAGATCAGCTTCCGTCCCTTCCCGTCAGACAGCGCCCTCCACTGATACACGACGAGCCCTCACGCACCCGGCGTGATGATATAGACAAATTGAAGGGTGGGGTACTAACTATGTGAGAATAGAGCTTGGCTATCTGCCAAGCTTGGATGGCCCCGCAACAGCATTTTCAGGGACACGACTGCTGCGAGATAGGGACGCAGCAGCCAATGACGAGGCACTGGCACCGGCGGGAGCAGCCAACGGATCCCCCATATCCACGTCCTTCGGGGGAAGTAAGAATTCCACTTCCTCGCACAAATGCGGGAACAAGATGGACATCATATCATCCAGCCTGGGCGGGGAGGGATTGCCACGTCAGTTTGGTGGTATGACTCAGACGTGCCACCAGTCAGCCAGTCAGCCAGCCAGCTTGCACTGGCACACCAACAACCCCAAAGGGGGGTCGGTCTGCGCAAGTTGTGAAATGGAGTGAAGTGACCCACCTGAAAATGAAGTCGCCCTTCTGCTGCTTCTTTTCCGGCGCGTCGACGATCGGGTTTTCGGCTTCTGGTGCGAACGCTGCTGTGTCTACCGTACCCCGAGCGCGGTCAGTGGTGTAGAGCGATAAGCCTCGGCGTACGGCGAGATCCAATATGTTCCGTTCAACCGTGTCTACAGCAAGTCATCATTAGCGCAATTACGATGACGCGAGGTGGGCGCTGGTCGGAGCCTTTCGGGGGAAAGAAACGTGCCTTCTGCGTAGTAACAATACACTGAGACCCGATAAGTAAAGTTCACGTGGATTTTCAAAATGATCCTTACCTTCTGTCGGCCTGGATTGCCCCAATCTGTCGATTCGCGCGATTGCTACAGGTATGGAACCTCGTTAGGGTGCTGATCGATTTCGATGGATAGCGTTCGGAGAGCCAACCTTGGATCTCAAATGAATGGTGGACTACGCTCTCCAAAAGGAAAACGCGAGAGGCACAAGTCACGTTCAGTCCTGCGTTCTGCCGTTCCCTTGAATTCAATCAGCAACCCCGGTCCACCCTTTCGGCATTCGGCGGATATGGACACACCCGTGCAGGAGCAACACGAGGATATTGGGGTCATTGCGGAATTTCGCTGCTGCGTCTTGCTTGCGGTTTCCCGAGTCTATCCGAAGGGTTGGTATGCCTGATCGCCAACCAATATGACCAAACATGTAGCTGAACAAGAATGGATGATGAACCAGCGCATACCGTTCCTAGTTAAGGCGTGTTCGACGACTGTTTTCATCGAGGATGCTGTCATTGATGCTTCGGATACGAGACAACGGAGTAATGCGCACTGTGCAATGAGTCCTCCCAGGCCGAGAACACGATACTCTTTGCGCCCCCGTCCGCAAGCTGTAGGTACAGGAGGTGGCGCACTAGCGTATCGATCTTTGTCCCATAACTACCGCGCACCTCCATCGTGTCGATTTCAGCAAGTAGGCCAGGACTAATGGTGCTATACTCGATCTTTCGGCGAGACTTCGGGATAAAATCGTCCTGAAGTTTCTCCGGGGGTTGCGCAGCCCTATCATTATCACTCTTCTGCATCGAGAAGCGCTGGAGTGCGTTGACATGGATAGGGAAACTGGGGCAGCCAGGTACGTTTGGCCACGCAGAGGATGAGAAGACGGGGTGCACATACCGGCAGACTGGACAAGCCTTGCCGTGGCGCAACAGCCACGACTTCATGCAATCCTGCACACATCACTTGCTCATCAGCCCAGAACGATTATCCGCTGATCAAAGTACGCCTGTCACCTCACAGAACACATGAGCGCTGTAAAGTTCATGATGTTAGCATCGATGGACCGCCGTGGATCGTCATGATCCGGTCTCACCATTGGGTAATGTAACCGCGGATGAACTCGCCTCTACACAGAATGCAACACTCTTCCGCTTCGGCGTCTTGTGCTTCAGATAGGTGAGTGAGCTGCGGACTTATAGGTGGCTATTTCTCGGTGAGAGGGAATCAGAGCGTACGAAACGTTGTCTGGCACGACCGGTATTGATCTTGCGCTCCAGTTCTACCTGGGCTGCACTGTTGTTCCGGAGGGCTAGTTCAACGTCAACGTCACCCCACTCTGCTTCCCTAACGGAGTCGGAGATCTCCTGCAACTGACGGAAGTATCTAAACATAGCGCATTAGCAAACAAAGATTACGGGGGTTGACTAGAAGCACAAAATTCGTTCGTTGAACGCCTTGCGAAAAAGAGCGAGATCAGCTTCTATCTGGTTGTTTATGGTGGCTTGAAATCATCTCTGTGAGTGTGCCACGACACGCTTGAGGACGATTTTAAACACGAACCTTGGGCCGACATGAATTGGCGAAGGCTCAACACGCCTTCCTTTGCGAGGATTTTCTCTGGGTCATCATCTTTGGTAATCTTTGCAACTACCGCCGTCAGGTCGACCACGATAGATTTCACAGCCCGTCCCATGAACTTCTCTAGTAGAGCTTTGCGTGTACGCATCAGCTCTCCTTTGAGGACTTCATGCTCGGGCTGCAGCTCGATGTCCTCAGTCAACAATTCGGCGTCTGGCTTGCCTGGCCCTGCTGCAGTCGCTTTCACAGCTGCAGTAGTTTTGCGGCGTTTGCGCTCTCTAGCATCGTGGACAGCTAAGATGGTCCGTTCCGCAGAGAGCACCTCGCGCCGGTCAGCAAGGAGCACAGCGTAAGCTTGTAGATATGTCTCTGCCTCTCCCTGGGTCTCTAATGTTCTTGAGTATTCCTGTCCGTCCACTTCGCCTTCGTCGTTGCTTGCGGTTAGCCTCTGCGTAAGTAGGTTGTAAATTTGAGTTCTCCACTCCCACAACACGCAGGATTGTGCGTTGAGTACCCGATCTATAAGCTCATCTGCTTCCTCCAACTTGACAAAGACTCAGCCGTAGCAGCGCGATGTGTTGATAATACGTACCAGATGAGTGGACAGGATCCCGCCTCGAGGGCAATAGGGAACTTCAACAAGAATATCCTTCTCAACAAGCTTCCTCTTCCCAACATCTGCCCCAAGTTGCGCCATGGCTTTCATAGCTGACTCCTCCGGGACTGACAGGGGAGTCACATAGGCGCTCGACAAAATATGAGAAAACATACACTTAAGCAGCTTGTTACGTAGCCCGTCCGCCACCCCGTAGGCTGCCGCTTCTTCCCCAGCTTTCGATTCGCCCATCCAATGATACACGTCGCCTTGCAAGAATTTGACTCTATGCAATGTGAGATAGCATTCCCGCAGGCGCTGCTGGAGAGCACGAGACTTGTGGACGTGCTCCTCGCCAGCAGCAGTTTTCGGGAGCCCTTCGTACTCTGAGAGGTTGTCGTCGTCGTCGTCGAACATGGAGGAACGGTAGTCTTCTTGACGCCCGTCACCTTCGCCATCTCCACGAATATGACCCGCGTTTTGCCTAGAGGCTTGCTTTTCGCGTCTCGAAGCACTTCGTGCTGCCGCTTCCGCTATAAGCCTCTCCCCTTCAGCGTCGTGATCTGCGATATTAGAGAGGACCTCTGAGATAACGCAATCGGCCTCTTTCTCAGCCTGTAAGAGGATCTCCAAACACTTTTCTTCTCGGCGATCAAGACGTGGATTGTGTTGCATTATCTGTGTTGCGATGGCCATCTCATTGATCTGAGACAAAGACATTAACGAGTGGTGGAAGGGGAGAATCGGGGTCCACGTGCTTTATTGCGTCTATCGTCCATGACATTACGCCAGTTTTGATCCTTCATTCCTTCGAGAACCTGCCCCATGGTCTTCAGCACTCCAGGCTTGTATGCCTTGTCTCCAGGTCTCTGTAGCTGTCCTACTTGAGGGTGTGTACATATTTGACGAAGTTTTCTCAACCAACTGCGCAAAAGTGTGGTGTTGACTTCCGAGTTTTGCGAAGTGGTTACACCACGCGCGTCGAGACCGAGCTGCAACAGGGCGTTCTCCCAGTTTTGATCATAAACCTGAGAAGGCACGCGTCAGCCCACTGCAAGGCCGGTGAACGCAAAGCTAACGTGTCGTTCGACCCTGCCTAAGTAGATGGGGAAAACGTAGCGTGTCTGCGTAGGAATCGTGAGCTCCGCCTGTACTGCCGATTTCACGGTCCTAGTGGGTATATCAGGGCAAATTAGCCTCCGAGTGACAGGACGACACACCTAACAGTATACTGCTGGAATACCGCCGCGAACTCAGCAGCGTAGCTGGGCTGAATGAGCTTGTTCCAATTCTTAGGCCCGTATATGCTCGGATCGACACGAAGAAACCTAGCGCGTTCATGTAAGCACCAGTGTGCGAAAAGATGGTCGAACCAACTTGAGTACGTAGGACAGATCTGAAACCCGAGTTTTGGCAGGTGTACCAGAGACAGCAAAGGATGAAAGGCGCGGAATAAGAGACACCATCTCACTGATACCATCAGAATGAGTACGACATCGCGCGCACGAGATACAGGACTAAAACTAAAAGACGCACGAAGCCTTCCCTCCCCCAACCATTTGGACCTTCGAATCAAGAATCAGTTGACTTGTCGTGTTGAGCGGGGTGACCAAACCTCATCCATGATAACACGACACCACTCGCACACAACCAAAGGGCTTATTGGACGTTTATCTCTCGAGTATTCGGCAGTCTGACGCACTGGTCGCACAGGCGGGGCACGTGCAACATTCAAATCGCTCCGTAAAATGTCGTATGTTGTGACGCACACGTCGAAGTTATTGATGTAAGCTGGCCAACTCTCGAGGAGTGACTCGCCGGCGTTTTCGGGCTCAGTTGAGCCTACATCCTTAGCCTTTCCTTCCCTAGCCCGCTTGGAAACCACTTTTTTGGGGGAGTTCTTTCCGATTGAAAGGTTTCTCCACCCTGGATAGACCAAAATCTTGAGGGACGGGGCGTGCCGGGAGAGCTCGTCTATCCATTGCCGAGATAAAGAGCTGGGAGTGACGATGAGAGTTGTCTACGACTGGCGTTAAGATCTTCAAGCTGAGTGAAAGGACGAGACGTACCCTGATATCCTTTATAGGCATTCTTCCCTCGGAATTCCATCGGGCATCAGTTGGATTTCTTCCGAGGCCGGGGTTGAGAAGGATGAGCGCAATACACTCCAGCGTCTTTCCCAAACCAGGCTCTTCCGCCACGATACCGCCACGAACGACGCGTGGATCCGGACGGTCAGGCGTTAGAGTTCCTGTGAGGCGATGATAATACCAGTTCAGTTGTTCGTCTTCTCGTTGTACGCTGATGCGTTGCCATAGGACGGGCAGCTCCGTCGAATCCACATCCTTGGAAACTAGTTGGCCATCGGGCCCAGAAGTTTTGCCCTCGCGCTCGAGCATCCACATGACAGTGCGCTTCTGGAAAGGAAGGAGCGCGGGAAGAAGTGCTGTGGGCTGTAGAAACTTGTCCACCGTCTCGCAGAGAACGGCTCGAGCAGGCTGCACGACAGCATATAGGAATGAAACATCAACCCTTCCATGGAACGAGGAAAACGTCTCCGGAAGGGAAGGAGGAAACGCGAGATGTAGAAGGCCACGTCTTGCTGTCTCCAATTCAATACGATTCTGCGCTTTGCGAAAACTCGTAAACGGTTGAAAAATGGAAGGAACGCGGAACGAGAGCGTCACGTCTACAACCAAGTGAAATGGCAAAGTCCGCCATGACTCGTCCCATAAGGTGAGGGGCAAAATAATCAAGCGAAGACAAGCTGCCAATTCTGCGGCAGGTTGATGAGAATTGGGCTGCCCAAGCGCATCAACCCAGGAGAAGAGATTTCCTTCCTCCGTCCTCATACCCTCAGCATATAGGGAAGGAATGATGATTACGTCACAGAAATCAGGCCGATTCTCTTCCAGGTGCGAGAGCTTGGCATCAACGGTTCCTCCGTGCTTGCCGCGACTATTGATGAGGACGTCACCGCAATCGAGGGTTATGGGTTCGGCTGGATTGGCGTAGCGATCCCTCAGATAAAAGAGGAGAGACTCCTCCAAGGCGGTGAGGCCTTCACATTCCGCGTCATTATCGGAAATAAGCTGGACGTCGTCGGGGCCATCCTCCGGACCTACTTTGGAGTAGCGCAAGTTGAACTCATGACGGAGCACAGGATTGGTCTCATAAGAGTTGCAGGATGTGTTGGGCTGCTTTGTCCCGAAATTTCTCCGCTTTATACGGTCAGGACGCGAGAGCATACTGGGACGCTTTTGCCCCGCGATTGTAGATGACTCAGTACCATAGTCATCCTCCAAGATGGCACGCAAGAGGTCCAGAATTAGTTTGCAATTGATTGTGAGACGTCCGGATACACCAGAATGAGCCCTCTCTCTCGTCCTGTACGAAAGTTGATGCGAAGAAACGGAAGAACGCATGCCTTTGGTCTGGGCCTGAGATCCAAGAAGTAGTCGATGGGAATGAAAGAGAGTTCGGAGACCGCACCAGTCTGACGCGCGACGCGGTTCGCGGTCACGGGAATGACTCATCCGAATTCCCACGCATTGTGCTGGGCTCGGAAAGTTCAGCGAGTCGCTTAGCTCAGCTTGACGATGTCCCGTCTCATTGTCAAAAATTTACCGCCATATGTTACTCCTGCACTACTGAAGGAGCACTTCTCTCAATCAAAGGGACCAGGAGGAACAATAACGGATGTCAAGGTTGCTCTTAAGCAGGACGGCACGGCACGGCGATTTGGGTTTGTCGGTTTCAAGACAGATGAGGACGCTTTAAAGGCAAAGGAATGGTATGATAAAACATTCATCGACTCGACGAGGGTGAGGGTCGAAGTTATCGATGTGGGTGTTCACATAGCGCTGCAAGTCCATCGTCTCTGAATGTTCACTAGGGTGCCAATGCAGTACCTGCACCTCGGCCGAACAAGCGACCGCGTCTGGATACTTCGCCCACCGAGCACGACACTAGCTCTACTCCCAACAAAACAAAGGCGCACAGTCGTAAATCGGATACCAATACCCCTCCGGCAAAGGTTAAAGGGAAAGACCCAAGTTTCGAAGAGTTCATGGAAGTCATGCTACCCAAGGCTAAGAAAATCGCCCCAGGGGTAGACCGTGCAGATCATCCTGTTGCATCTCCATCGAAAAAGAGCAAGACACCAGTCACGCATGAAAACCCACAGGAGACGATGGTCCAGCAGGGTCTCACGGACATGGAATGGATGCGGCAACGAATGAAAGGAGGTGTTGAGGATGCCTCTAATTCAGAGAAACTCTTCGAACAGTCGGACAGTGAAGATCAAGCCGAGAAGGTCCCGGACGATGAAGGTCCAACCGTGAAGACAATACTTCATACAGCAAGGTTGTTTGTTCGAAACCTTACTTTCACTTCTACCGAAGACGAATTGCGTGGGCTGTTCCAACCATTTGGAGCGGTATCTCAGGTGAGCAGACCCTATATGCTAAGATGTGCCCAGCACCTCCCTAGAGGGTGGTGGGCAATTCTGGAGTATTCGGCGTGTTGTCGCGCCTCTTGTCTTATCTTTTAAAAAATGTCTATTATCGAGGTTACCATCTGTGCTGACTGTCATCTTGCAGGTGTGTCAAAGGCCCAGTTTCGCCTCCGCCTTACTCATCGAGAACCCATCAATGGTCAATGCATTCAGGTGAGCGGCTTTATTCCTCCCGTGGATCGCAAACTCTCTGGGATGAGAACTAGCATAGGGACAGCAGACCCTTCGTGGAATGTTGATTATGCTGGGATATTAAAGATAGTATATACTGACAATTCTTCCACTTTTTCATGTTTCCCCTTAAGTATTTATTCTGACAATCCCACCCCAGATACACATTCCAGTTGACTCTGTGACAAAAGAGTCCAAGGGTCTTGCGTTCGTCACGTACGCACAGTCCCAAGATGCCTTGGCGGCCTTCCGGGCCCTGGACAAGAAGCCTTTTCAAGGTCGATTACTGCACATAATCGGCGCAGTCGATAAGCGAGATAGCACGGCAACTACGGAGGGCACAGGCAAGCCAAAAACACTAAAAGAGCAGCGGAACGAAAAGCGCAAAGCGGCGGCGGGTAAAGAATTCAATTGGAGCGTGTTGTATATGAACGTTAGTAGGTGTCGGTGCTTGTGGTCTTACAACGTTACTGAGCATTCACTCGCAGAGCGATGCCGTTCTATCATCCGTGGCTGATCGGATGAATATATCCAAATCCGACATTCTCGATCCAGAGGTGTCCGACGCCGCTGTCAAGCTCGCCCATGCAGAGACACACATCATTCAAGAGACGAAGACGTATTTGGAGTCACATGGCGTCGTTCTTTCTGCCTTTTCCGGTCGGGGACGCTCCGAAACGGTCATCCTGGTCAAGAACATTCCATATGGAACGACAGCGGAGCAATTGCGCGAAATTTTTGGCGCCCATGGCGAGTTGCAACGTGTACTGGTTCCGCCTGCTGGAACGTTGGCAGTGATAGAGTTCGTACACGCGGACGATGCTCATAGGGCCTTCCGCGCTGTCGCTTATCGTCGACTAGGCAATTCCGTCATCTATCTGGAGAAGGGTCCGCTGGGGATGTTCCAGTCCACTTCTTCAGTGCCCGAAATAGCGAGCGACGTTGCACCCATCACCATCGGAGATACGGATGTGGGGGAGAACGCCAACGTGGATACCGCCAGCGGTAAGACGCTTTTCGTGAAAAATCTCGCTTTTGCAACCCCGTCAGAGCGCTTTACGAACGCGTTCCGCCACCTCCCCGGCTTTGCCTTTGCCCGCGTGCAGACGAAGCCGGATCCGAAGCGGCCTGGTGCGCGTCTGAGCATGGGGTTCGGCTTTGTTGGGTTCCGGAGCGCAGATGCGGCGCGAAGAGCGCTCAAGGGTATGCATGGATACGTTCTGGACGGGCACACGCTGAGCGTCAAGTTTGCTGGACGCGGGGCGGAGGAGCAAGACGAAGAAAAGCAAGGCGGAAAAGAGAAGGCCAAAACGACGAAGATGCTGGTGAAGAACGTTCCGTTCGAGGTGACGCGCAAGGACATCCAAGAGCTCTTCGGGTGCGTGTGGCTCTGGCCCGTCTTGCGCGATTAGGCAGTTGGGGTTCATTGTTTGTCTTCGTTTCAGTGCATACGGCAAACTCAAATCCGTCCGCCTGCCTAAACGCTTTGACCGTCGCTCGCGCGGCTTTGCGTTCCTCGAGTTTGTCACACGGCACGAAGCAGAAAATGCGTACAACGCGCTCAAGCACACGCACTTACTCGGGCGCCACCTTGTGCTCGAGTGGGCGCAGGAAGGCGATGTGAACATCGATGAACTACGAAAAAAGGCTGGTGTCGGCTTTGGTGAAGGCTCAGATATGCCTGGGAAGAAAAGGAAGCTTGTTTTGGACGAGGATGGCGATGGTGGAGAGGATGACGTCTAGTTTTTGTCCACTCACACGACTTTATCTTTCGAGATCAGAGAGCCTCTTTGTCCTTTCATACAGTATGTACAATCACAAATTTTCAAATTATTACAACCTTGAGGTTACTGACCCTTTCCTACGTCTTGACTGTCTCAGTCAAACTTTCCTTCTCTCTTCTCTCTCTTCTTCGTTTTACATCCCAATTGTACACGCGCGCGGTGTTTACCTCCATCACAGTCATCTGTTCGCGGATGAACTCGAGATCCTCGATCGTGTTGCTTAGACTCGTGTTTGCCGCTTCGAGTTTGGACTTGAGCAGCTCTATTGCTGCGGGTATTTTGTACGACAACATAACGTTCGCCTGTGTAAAAAAAAAGGGGGGGTGGGGTGGAAATCGGAGTGAGTCCTAGGGGGAGGTGAGGTGCGAGGACACATAAAAGAGATCGTACCCCAAGCCACAGGAACACCGTATCCGTTTCTTCGAGCTCTGCCTCCGCGTAGAGTGTGTCGGCGAGTTCAAACGTAGTCCTGATTGGCCCGGGCTTTCCGCTCTCATCGCCACCGTTTTCACCCTCGAGATCGTCCTCAAGGTCGTCATCAGCATCGTCCCCATCCCCCTCCGTCGACGCTCTTTTACCCTCCTAGAGAAGCGGAGCCAATGGTTAGAAGAAGAAAAACGAACAAATAAAGCGCACCCGTCGATCGCGTAAAAACTCGACCATGCTCAACGTCTTTTTGATGTCTGGGATCTTCTCTTCGAGCCCACGTCTCCGCTGTGTCAGGTTGCTGTCCATATAGCGGTATTTCCTGCAATGCAAACAAAGCACCGCCACGCGGAATGAGCACGAAAAAGGGGCATCGCAAAGCGCGATACGCACGCTAGGACATCCTGGAACGCGGCCAGGACCCGTTCGACGGCCGCGTCGGGGCCGCCGACATACTCCTCCACGTCGTTCTGCAGAAAGGTGAAACGACCGATCGGCGGCGTGGGCGGACGAACGCACGATAAAGAGAGCTTTTGGGATCCCACGAGGGTTCTTTTCGTCTTGTTGAATGATGTTCGCCGGCGTTGTTGAGGCCGACATTGCTGTATGAAACAATGGAGGCGTGGTGACAGCAGATCTAATCTTGTAGATCGGCAAATTCCACCGTAATAACGTATTACTCCCGCCCCGACTCGGAATCAGCACGACATTAGCCACGTCGCTCATTCTGCCTCATTTGCTCGCTAGAAAGCTGCACAGTCGCCTTAGGCATCCTTCATTGGTAATACAGCTCCATTGCAAGTAAAGAGCACCATCGATAAATTATATTATATATCGTACACCGTCAAGTCCGAGCCGCGCATAAGTAATAGACAAATCAAAGACCGAAAAACCCGGGTATCGCATCACGCAAGTGGGTCCGCGTCATCTCCAAAAAGCTCTCATACGAGCAGAAACAGTCCATGCAAAGCCCATCCCACGCCTTCTCATCGACGACCTCTGCCCACTGCCAGTACATTGTGCGCAAGGTCCACGCGCCGCCAAGCAGCGTCTTCCAACGCTCGTGGATGCACGCCCGACACCCTGCGCAACAACCAAGCGCCTGCGCACGCTGCCGTGCGTTCGCGAGGAACGCATCGAGACGCGCGGCGCCGACAATGAGGCGCCGTTGATCGGCCGGCTCGCTCAGTCTACCGGGTAGCACGGGCCTCGTATGTGTGTAATCCACGGCGAGGGAATAAAAGATAGCCGGGAGGATCTCGGGCAGGTCGCATTGCCGTGCGAGCGCCACCGCGTCTAGTTTAGGTGGAAGTGACGTGACGTTAGCCATGCCATGATGCAAGTGTGGAGTCAGGTGATGTTTCACGTACCCGCACGGTGAGGAGAGAACGCGCGCGTGTCCATGGTCTCGAGGCTCGTGGGTAACGGCCAGAGTTCGTGAAGCTTTGCGATAGCACATGCGCGCACCTCCGGAACTTCGTATTTGGTGGCGAGCCGAAGTATCCTGGCGATTGTGTCATATGCCGGCTCGTCTTTCTCCCAGAAATTGCCTCTAAGCGATGCCGACACGGATGTCCCGATTAAGTACATAATTAGTTTTCTTTTTTTATTTCTGAAAGGAATGAAATGTTGGTACGCACCGGGAGTCGTCCAGGCATTGGAGCAGTAGCATCCAATCTTGTGGTTCATCCGTCAAATGGATGACCGTGCAGTCTTCGAATGATTCTTCTGGGCTCGGATGCGCAAAGGTGAACATATCCCGAAAGACCTCAGAGCAGGACAACGTTGTACGCCTAAGCCTGAATACGTGGTCCTTCACGATAAGGAGGAGGTCGCCATCGTCGTGCCAAAATGGTTTGTATGAGGGGCAGACGAGGCCGAAGTATGGTGAACGGCGGAGGATGCTACGGGAAGAAGGCATGTCGTTTGGATGTGAGCAGGTAAAGAAGTCAAAGGTGAACGGATGCTGAGGAAAGAAAGAGAACTCTTTTTAAGAGAGTTGCCAGTGACTTGAAACATCTGATTCTCATGGAAGGGCACCTAGTCACATTTGCTTGATCTAACTCACAGCTTCTTCTCCACGTTTTCATCCTGCCTCCTCCCCTGAGCTGCGACCCGAGGGGACTCTCGAAGAGGTCATATGAGAAACAAGCACAGGCTCCCGAGCAGGATCCGAGAAGGCCGTCTAAGATGCCGTCATGAACGGGTTGCCATATATGGGCCGTCGTTCAACCCTGGATGGACGCGTTCAGGTAGCTCACATCACGAGACCCCGAAAAGCGGTGCATATCAGAACCATGGCGACCCTCGTGATGTTGCACAACATATCTATCACCACTTGCGCGTGATATTCACCCCCGTCCTGTCATGCTACCCAACACGTACACCTGGATTTCTGCCTGGTTCCTGCTCACCACGCCGATTATCCTGTGGGACGCCTTCTATTGTCTGATGAGGTATGAACTAAACTATATCTGTCAACATCGGGGCCTGACGGCCTGATCGCTCGTCATCGAAGACCACGCTCGATGGTCGGAGGCGACCTGCATTGGATCTGGGAGCCGTATGGACTGTATCAGGAGGTTGATTACGTGCGTCGCATCTCTTCAACTGAGCGCGGGGTATGGGCGCTAACTATGTCCGTAACATTCGGGCTGTCGGAAGACAGGTCTACGGTATTAAGGCTCTACAAGAAAACGATGGATTCCCCAGCGCTCAATGTAAGTCTTCGTTCATCGCGCTGGTCGCTCGACCGTGAGATGCTGACTTGACCATCGTCGTTGTCTGGATGGAGCTTTTCTAAATCTCATCGAAACTGCCCTCAACGTCTTTTACGTGTACCTTGCGCACGTCGCCAAGTATCCGGCTGCTTCTCTTGTCGGGTTTGCGAGCGCGACGATGACATTGTCCAAGACGGTACTATATGGAGCTCAAGAATATTATTGCAATTTTTGCGCAACTGGCCACAACGACATCAAGACGTGGGTCGTCTATTTCATGATTCCTAATGGGTGAGTCACAAGTTAGCTTCCTTAATAGGAGGGCAGCCAGCTAACAACCTTGACAATCGCCAGGCTTTGGATTGTCGTGCCAACCTTGATTGTATTCAAGCTTGGAAAGGACATAGCCTCGTCGATCGACGTGGCAGCACGGGAATTGGGGAAGAGAGCGAAAGGCAAGGAACAGTAATGGAAAGTGATGATACTAAAGCCGGATGCCGATTGATTGAGTTCATGTTTCGCGCCCGCGGATTGTTCGGAAATTCGTGGCGACTTGTCACCATAAATCCAGAAATTGAGCCTAGCCTAGCCTAGCCTGGTTTTGGACTTCCAAGAGGGTGCCTTGTCAGTGATCTTTTGCTGGCATTATCGACTTCTGCCTGAAGAAGTCGCATACATATGGTAACCCAAGATCAAGAATAACTTCGGTAGTGACTGAAGGCCTTAAAGAAGCAAGTGGCGGAAACAGCTCGCGCCTCTCTAAATAGATATGGGTAAGATCAGATAGCGTTGTGCGGCGACAACACCGAAGGATCGAGCGCCCGTCACGCAAGGTGGAAAGTCTGTAAGAGAGCTAGGCGCGGGAAGATACGGAACGAGGAATCGCGAACCGACTAGACTGGCCTTGACGAGGAAAAAAGGAGATAAAAAACGTAAAGGAAATACAGTAGGTGCGGCGTAAGGAAACGTTCTCCATTCAACGGTGATTCTCGACTCGAATCCGATACGACTGACGTCACATCAACAGCGCATATAAGTCTCCATCCTTTCTTTGCTTTTTGTTCGTCGCACCCCCTTTCCTATTCATCGGCCGTCCTCCTCGAGCTCGGCTGCTCCTTCAACCATGACTTCCACAATTGACGTTAACAGTATCGGCAAACCCCCCCTCGCAGGTCCCCGTGCGAAGAGGAGGCACGTTCGCTCTCTCACAGGTAGTCATTGCCTCCATTTCCCAACGAGGGGTACATTTCTCAACCCTGGCACTTTCCTACAGGTGACTTCCCTGAAGTCGACGAGAAGGGTCAAGAAAAATGGCCAAGGGGTGACGAGAAGTCTTGGAAAGCTGCCCTGCGCGACATCCACGCAGGTAACCCCTTCCGCTCTCCGCCTGTATCGTTCACCGTGCGACTGAGCTCACCGCAGAGGTACCCGAGATCACAAAATCTGTCGTGAACCATGTTCAGACATCCCTTGGTCGGGCTCCTTATAATATCGACGACTTCGGCGCCTATCAGGCTGCGGCTCTATCCGTTCGTGATAACCTAATTGTCAGTCCTGGTCTCCTTCGCATTGGGTTGTCCCAGGATTGTGGCTCGCATCTCTCTCTAAATACGCGATCCCCGACGTCCACATCCTTTCTTTTTCTGTTCTTACCCAGATCCTACTACTCGTTTCACTCACGTAGTAGCTCTTTTGTCCCGACCGTCGCACTATGCACTATACGCGATTCTTGACGCGTTTGAAGCTGACATCCATCAACCCAGGTGAATTGGAACGCGACCCAAGTCGAATACACGCGCAAGTCTCCTAAGCGTGCCTACTACCTCTCCCTCGAGTTCCTTATGGGCCGCACCCTTTCCAACGCCCTTCTTAACCTCGGTCTTCTCGATAACTACTCCTCTTCCCTCACCTCTCTTGGTTTCGGCCTTGAGGATGTCCTCGTACAGGAGCGCGACGCCGCACTCGGAAATGGCGGCCTCGGCCGCCTCGCTGCATGCTATCTGGACTCGTCTGCGACACAGGAGCTACCCGTGTGGGGTTATGGCCTGCGTTACAAGTACGGCATCTTCCAACAGCTCATTAAGAGCGACGACGGCACGCAACTCGAAGCGCCCGATCCCTGGCTCGATCACCAAAACCCGTGGGAGCTTCCACGCCTTGATGTGACCTACGAGGTCAGATTCTATGGGCATGCTCAGCGATGGAGCGAGGGTACTGGTCGTGCGACGTGGAGTGGCGGACAGGAGGTGCTCGCCGTTGCGTATGACGTCATGATTCCCGGCTACGGTACCAAGAGTACAAACAATCTCCGACTCTGGGAGAGCAAGCCAAAGCGTGGGTTCGATCTTCAGAGCTTCAACGGTACGCCGATGCCCGTGTTTCAATGCATCAAGCATTGCGCTAAATTTTATCGCTGTAGCCGGCAATTATGAACGTGCGGTGGAGGCATCTAACTCAGCAGCCGCAATCACATCCGTACTCTATCCGAACGACCATACTTCGTGTATGCTACACCCTAGTTCTGCATTGTACAGGCACTAATAGGTGATAGTCGGGAAGGAGCTGCGCCTCAAGCAACAGTATTTCTGGACTGCTGCGAGTCTTGCGGACATGATGCGTCGCTTCAAGAATCTCGAGAAGCCCATCTCGGAATTTGCGGAATGTATGTCGTTTATCCGTGCTCAACGTGAGCTCGTATCACTGATGATTGCACACGCACAGATAACGCGATCCAGCTGAATGATGTGGGCACCCGATATTTTTGATGAGATACACCTTTCTGATGACGAATAGACTCACCCAACATTGGCCATCATCGAGCTTATGCGAATCCTTCTCGACGATGAAGAACTTTCGTGGGATAGCGCATGGACGATTGTGACCAACACGTTCTTCTTCACAAACCACACAGTACTTCCCGTGCGTATTGCTATGTTGGGTCCTCCCCCACGGTCAGTTAGATAACTGCCATCTCTGGGAGTGCAGGAGGCTCTTGAGAAGTGGCCGGTTCCGCTCATGGAGCACCTTCTTCCAAGGCATATGCAAATCATCTTTGACATAGTGAGTCACTTTCGCGTCGCGCAAGACTTCTTCTAACGGTACAATCTCAAAGAACATGTACGTTCATAAACCTCTCTTAGAATATCATCTAACAGCAAGCACCTGCGCGAAGGCTCTTCCTACAATGTATGCGCATCATCGTTCGTTCCCTACACCTGCTTATTCTTTACTAGCTGTCGAGAAGAAGTTCCCCGGAGACCGTGAGAGACTTTCACGCTTGTCGCTCATAGAAGGTCACTCTCTCCCGTCACCTGTTTTGGTATCGCCATGAGTGACACGCTACCGCGTAGAGGGCTTCCCCAAGCAGGTCCGCATGGCCAATCTCGCCGTCGTCGGCAGCAAGAAAGTCAACGGCGTCGCTGAGCTCCACTCCGACCTAGTAAAGAAGAACCTCTTCCCAGATTTCGTCGAATTCTATGGGAAAAGCAAGTTCGGAAATGTCACAAACGGAAGTACGTGGCACGCTGACATCACACTAGATGGTTCAATGACTCACCAATATTTATTTAGTTACGCCCCGGAGGTGGCTCGACCAGGTACTTTTCCAGTTCCCATGCCTGTTCGTTCTGTTCTTAATTACAACGACTTGTTGTGCAGTGCAACCCGGCGTTGTCAGCCCTCATCACGGACACGCTCAAGCTTGACCGTGTTGTATGGCTGAAAGATCTGTTCAAGCTTGAGGGATTGCTCGCACATGCCAACGACCCGAAGTTCCAAGACCGCTGGGCAGCCGTTAAGCATCAGAACAAGGAGCGCCTTGCGTTGTTTGTGGAGCGTCAGTTGGGCGTCAAGGTTGACGCAGACGCGATGTTTGATGTTCAGATCAAGCGACTACATGAGTACAAGCGCCAAACACTCAATATCCTCGGTGTTATTCACGTATGTGTTACACATTCTGGGGAGGCGGGATGGTTTTTATACTTTTTGCGCAGAGGTACTTGTTGATCAAGAACATGACCCCAGAGGAGCGCAAGAAAGTCGTAAAAAAGGTGGTGTTCTTTGCTGGAAAAGCCGCCCCTGGATGTGTGTTCCTTTCTTTTTCGTCTACCTCGTCGCCGTTTGTTGATCGTTGGTTCTATTCAGACTACATTGCGAAGCTCGTGAGTGACGCTGGACCGTGCCCCCGACGAGCAGCAGACTTATAACCTTACAGACGATTCGACTTATCGTGAACGTCGCCCGAGTCATAAACTCTGATCTGGAAACGAATAAATATCTCTCACTTTTCTTCCTGCCGGACTATTCCGTTTCTCTTGCCGAAATTCTCATCCCAGCCTCGGACATCTCGCAACATATCTCAACAGCCGGTACAGAGGCATCCGGTACATCTAACATGAAGTTCTGCCTCAACGGTGGACTGCTTGTTGGCACTGTTGATGGTGCGAATATCGAGATTGCCGAGGAAGTCGGCGAGGATAACGTCTGTGAGTTGCTTTCTCATATGGCTGCCCGTCTCGGGTGCCGGTACTAATTTTGGGTGCATAGTCTTCTTTGGGCATCTCACGCCCGATGTGGAGGATTTGCGGTATCAGCACACATACCGCCCGATACCGGTTGAACAGAAATGCCCAGCACTCGCTCACGTACTCGACACTGTCTCGTCTGGTATATTTGGCGGCGATGGCGTGTACGAGCCGTGAGTACTCCCTAAACTCACGCACAGGGATTGCATTGACACGGTCTCCCGACAGATTGCTCAATACCGTCCGCCAGGGCGATTTTTACATCTTAACAGACGATTTCGACGCATGTGAGTCTTTTCGAGAAATTGACATGACAATGCGGTATGAGTGGGTGCAACAACTGATTATTCGTCTACACAGACATTCGCGCGCTGGAGATGGTCGATGAGGCATACGCAGACCGTGCCGAGTGGATCAAGAAGAGCATCCGGACGACAGCCAAGGTGAGTTCTATATTACTACGCAAGTGAAAAGGTTGATCCAACCACATGGTGATAGATGGGCAAGTTCAGCTCGGATCGTGCTATCCAAGATTATGCGCAGGAATACTGGAACGTCGAGAGTATCAAGCTGTAAAGTAAAAGAAAACGTCGATCTGAACGTGCTAGATATTTGTACAATGATAGAATCTTATGGACCCTTTATATCTGGTATCCTTATGTGCTCACCAGAAAGTGTTTGTGGCCTAACATGTACTCGGGGATTACGACAAATAAATCGCTTGTGGGCTTGTCTTGTTTAACAGCTTTCCATGCACGCGCGGACGGAAATGAAAGGACACTAGGGTTGAGAGAACGGTACAAAGGTGGTCGCATAAAGGGGGAGAGTAGGACAGGGGGATAAAAGGCTTCCAAGGGCACGATGAAATTAGAGAAGGGAATGTATGAAAGGTGGGAAACATTTGTTGAATAGATGAGTGAGTGGAATCGCGGAGAAGAAACAGAGGGGGAAAATGAGACACAACGCGGATGTGGACTAGTAGGATAGATGCAAAACAGAGAAAGGGGTTGCGAGAGAAGGATGAAAGAGTAATAATAGGCGAGGCAAGACAACTTGTGTAGGACAGTGTGGTGTGCATATGCGCTTGTGACAACAACTGGTGAGAGGGAAGGTATATACAAATGTCTGCTTCCGTACGAAATACAAGGGCCTGTCGGAGAGGGAGACAGAGACAATCAAGAAGAAAGTGGACGTGAGATGTCATATCAGCCGAGCGGGTATACAGAGGGGAGGTTAGTGACGAGCTTGACTACGCAGCGCCATCCAACTATTCATCAGGGACGGCGGGGTCAAGCTCGGTCTCGAGTTTCTGTTCGGGTTCGCGTCCTTGTTATAATGATCGACGTAAGAACCCAAGAGATGCTCATGGCAGAACAAAAGACCTCATCTTACCAGTCCCATTAGATACTGGCGCCTCGACGGGGGCGTCTACTTCCGGAGCGGTAACGATCTCTGCACCAGGTACACTTTCGGGTTCTTGCACGGCCGGCTCCTCCGTGGCTGTTGCGGGAGCCTCTCCGTCGTCGTGAGGTACAGGCTCCTGCACCACTTGCTCTGTCACTTGAAGTGGCTCTGCAACAACGGTTTCGGGTTGATCGGACAAGTGCTCTTCGGTAGGGGGAGCGTTTTCTTCTGTCGAACGTGCTGCGGACTCTTTCTGGGGAAGTGATCGCTCCTTCGCGTCGGGTGTAGGGGGTGAAGCCTCGGGCGCACTCTCCTTGGGAATGAGAGCGGGCTCTCCTGGCACCGGGGCTGGGGTTTCTGCAGACGTGTCAGCTGCAAGAGGTGAATCGGTGGTAAGAGTAGACTCCTCAATCGCGGGCGCTGGAGTTTCGATTGTAGCGAGCGTGACTTGCTCGGTGGTAGGGTCAGTAGATCTCCCAGCCACAGGTGCCGTAGTTTCTGCTGAGCGTTCGACAACAGCAGGTACAGCCTCCTCCTCAGGAACCGGGGCTGGCTCTTCGGGAACAGGTGTTGGGATGTCGGCAACGGGAGATACAGACTGTTCAAGAGTGGGAGCAGGCTCGTCAGCCACGGGCACTGGGACGTCGGAAGGGCTGTCAGCAGACATGGGAGCAGGGTCCTCAACCATGGGCGCTACGTCCACGTCTGGGACAGTTACAGTGGTAGCGGGTGCGGTCTCCTCTGGAACTGGGGGAGCAGATTCTTCTGCCGCCGGTAATACGTTTTCTGAGGGTGTTTCTGTGGCATCGTCAATAACGAGAGAATGCTCCTCGGGGATGGGTGTCGTGGGAGCCTCCGTGACTGGCGGTGGAGCCTCTGCGTGAGAGGCCGTCTCTGGAGCGGAGGCAGGTTCCGACAGCTCAGGTGCTCGGATATGTACGGGAGTCTCAGAGGGAGCGGGAGGAGCCTCAGTGACAGTGGGGATTGGCTCGGCTGCAACTGCCAGGGTCTCTGCCAGAGCGTCTGCATTAGGCGCTGCCTCGGTGGTAAGAGTCGGTTCCTCGGCTACAGGAACCGGGGTTTCAATAGGGAGCTCCGCAGGGATAACCGGTTGGGGAGAAGGGGTGGGTTCCTCAACTACAACTGTCAGGTTCTCTGTGTGGGTGTCTGCAACAGATGCGGTCTCCTCAGTTGCTGGAGTTGGTTCTTCGGCCAAAGGTACCAGAGTTTCAGTAAGGACCTCGGGCTCTGCAGCAACGGGGGCAGCTGCTTGAGAAACCTGCTCAGGTTCCTCAGCCGCTAGCGCCCGAATCTCTGCGGGAGTCTCAGCTGCGTGTGCGGCCTCGTCAGTCACAAGAACCGATTGCTCGACGTTAGGTACTGGGATGTCAACAGGGATCTCAGCTGCAGGAATTGCTTCCTCCGCAGGAGGAGATTCCTCCACCACCACCGCCGGGGTCTCTATGGGGGCGGTTGCAGCCTGTGCGGCCTCCTCATTGACGGGAACTAGACGCTCCGCGGAGGGTGCGGGAATTTCGACAAGAGCTCCTGCGTCGATGGAAACTTGAGAAACAGGAGTAGATTCATCGGCTGTTGTATCCTGGGCTTCCACGGTGATCTCCGCAGAGAGGGTAGCCACCTCAGCAGCAGTGATCGGCTCCTCGGCCGCAGCTGCCGGGATTCCAACAGGGGTCTTTTCACCTGCAGAGGCAGACGCCTTGGGAGTAGGGTCAAGTTCCCCGACCGCAGGCGGGGACTCTACTGGGATTTCGGCAGCAGGAGCAACCTCTTTAGCGACATGAATTGGTTCCTCGGCCGGTGTTTCGACAAGGATCTCCGCAGTGGTGAGGGCATCCGTTTGAGGAGCGGGCCTAGGTTCGTCAACGACAGGCGTTAGAGCCTCGATGAGTGTCTCTGCAGTAGGCGCGGCCTCGATAACGAGGGTAGGTTCCTCCGCGGGGACGGGTATCGAAGTTTCGGTGGTAACTTCTGCAGTGGCAGGGGTGACAGTTGTCTGGGACGACGGTAAAAGCTCCTCGGCTGCAGGTGCTGGAGTTTCTGCTGCGAGGATATCTGCAACAGCGGGGGTGGCCACATCGGCGGTGGGGGCAGGCTCAGCCACAAGCGCGGGTACTTCCGTTGAGGCGTCTGTGTTGACAGGTGGGGCGTCCACAGTAAAGAGGTCGGGCTCTTCAGCCGCGGGTGGAGTTTCTATTTTGACAGGAGTGGGATGCGCAGACTGGACGGCTTCTTCAAGCGCAGGTGCCGCAGCTCCCTCAACAAGGGGCTCAGGCTCGCTCTTAGTAGCCAATTGCTCTTCGACGCTGTCTACTTTAGGTGTTACCATAGATTCCTCGACAGCAGGCTGACTGACGACCGGTTCGTCTACACGTGCTATCACGACAGATGTGGTTGGTCCCTCAATAGTGTGCTGTGCAGAACCGTTCGTATGCAGAGGCTCCTCAGAATCATGAGCAATGCCAGGCCCGATCTCCGGTTCTGCTACTGAAGGCTCGAACTCGGGCTTCGTCACAAGGTGCTCCGGGACCTCAAGTGTCGGTTTGAGGACATTACTTTCCACACTTGCTTCGGCGACGGGGAAGTCTATGGAAGGCGGTCAGCCAAAAATATCAGGACACGAATAACTGGGATCGTACTCTCAGCGATACCCACTATGACGGGGGCAACATCAATTCCGTCTTTGTCTGACGCGGAAGGCTCGTCGGCAAGGGTAGGCTCGTCGGCGGGGGCCGATGGCGCCTCCGGAACAGGGGCAGGTTGCTCAGCACCAGCAGCAGGCGGAGCTTCCTCAACCACAGGAGTAGCTACTCTGACCGTAGGCTGCGCCGCTTGGGATTCCTCACCGGCAATTAGAGCGATTCGTTCCTGGGCAGTGTCCGTTGTCGTTTCCGCGGACAGTTCCTGTGTAGGGACCTCGGTATCGGCGGGAGAAGGGGTTGCACTAGGTGCAGTGGGTCCCGCCTCACCTACGTGCGAAGCGACAGCCTCCTCGAACGTTGATGTAACGGGTTCCGAAACATCAGAAACGCGCACGGTGCCGAGTGCAGGAATCGGCTGGTCCTCGGCAGCTGCGGGCACGGGCCCCAGGGTAGATGTAACAGCGGACTCGGGCTGCTCCACAATGGACGCGAGTTCGGCGACGGGATCAGTCACGTCTGAGGTGACTGCGACTGGGTCCTCGACTGTAGGCTCGGGAGCCTCCACTGGGCCCGTTGGCGGAGCGACAACCACCCCATCAATGGCACCATTGGCGGGGCTACCGACGAAAATAGAATCTGAGGATGCGATGGCCACAGTCGTCCCAGTGGCCTGGGACTCTTCCACAAGCGGCACGGCGGATGGTTCTGGTGCGGGTGACCCTTCAGCGACAAGTGGGGGCTCTGAAGGTGCAAAAGCCTCCTCAGAAGGGGGGGTGATCTCAGCTGCGGGAACAGACTCGGGTTGCGAGATCGGACCTTCACTGATGCCGGCAAGATACGGTATGGAAGGGACAGACTTGAGTGCGGGCTGCGCAGTTTTCGCCTCCGAGACTGGGGACTCAGTCTCAGCCGCAGCGGGTTCACTTGTCGTAGCAGAGAGCACACCACCATTACTGACAAGAGCAGTCTCGGGATCAGGCGTGCGTTGCTCTTCAACGTGGCTATCTTGCGCATGGCCGTTCTGGGGCGTGGCAGCGGTCGTGGGTTGGTCTCCCATGGGCTCATCGATCTTTGTAGTGCTAGCAAATACAGATGGGGCTGTCTCGTCAGCCAAGGCCGGAGGAACATCTTCTGCAGGGGCGGCTGGGGGAATCTCCTCGACAGCAGCCGCTGTCACCGCTGAGGCGGCAGCGGCAGCGACCGCGACAGCACCAGCAGTCGCCGCAGCCGAATCCACATCCCCGTCCACACCGTCTTTTGCACTAGCGTCGCTCTCCTTTGGCTTGCCTACAGCAACTACCGCGTCCTGCGTCTCTTTCACGCTTTCTCCCAATTCGCCCACCTGAGGTAGCCGAGGCGACTTCTCCTTTGGACTCTTTGGGTCACCACTACCCCCTGTGAAGAGCCCAAAGCGCATCTTTGGCGAGAAAGAGAAGGCGGCGCTGAGACGCGAGGTCTCGGCGCGGAGTGATGGGCGGGGTGACGAAGCACGAGGACGGGGAGGCGTGGTAGGAGCCTCGACTTCCTCTTTAGGGGGCTGTGCGGGGGTGTGGCGCATGAATCGTTGCTCAATGATGAGCCACGTGGGAGTTGGAGTTGGAGACGCGACAACGGAAGGGAGCGGCTTGAGCTGGCAGAGGACGAAGCGCAGCCAAGGTTTCGAAATGGGATCGAGTAGCGCATCGGCCCAGAAGTCAACAAAGGCCTCGTTCAACTTAACTCTGGCTATCAGCGTCACCTTCGAGGTAGGAGGCGCAGGCGCAGCAGGGAGGGGTGACACGTGCGTTTGGGTAGACGGTGAATCGACGGACGAGCGCCGGGAGTGCGCGCGGCGAGAGGACTTGCGCGACAATGGCGCGGGAGGGGGAGCAGTCACTTCAACATCATTGTCCCACAGTGCCGCAACAAGGTCCCGTGTAGGGGATGTGGTTCCGAACCCTTGATTAGAGAACTGCAACCAATCGGTTGGTGTCTCGGGGGAGGCAGTCGTTGGAGCGGTGCCGGTGTTTGCGTTAGGGCTGGAGATTGCTGCGGGTTGACCAGGTGGAGATGCACGGGTGTGATCAACTTGAGTGGGGCTGCGTGGTGAGTCAGGAAGAGAGAACGAGCGTGGTCTGCCTGGAGAAATGGGTGACAGTAACACAAAAGCGGGTGTGTGCTTGTTCTTATCTGATACATCCACAGGGATGAGAGAAAGCAGGCGGACAGTCTCGTCGGAAAAAACATTAGAAAGATTGGGGATAGATTCCGTGTGTGTGAGATCGCTGGTGGCCTCCGGAGTATCGAGAGTGAGTGATGCATTTTTGATAGTGTCCCATAGATCAGCGTCTTCAACAGTTGCTGACTCGGGAGCGGATTGAGCGCGGAGGGCGTCTGCGATGAGTCGCAGAGGATGCGACTTGGGCTTCAAGGCACCAACGTACTCCGTGTCCAGCCGCACAAACAAAGCATCGTAGTCACGTGTTGAGTAGCGCGGACGCGGTAATAGGTTGTCATCCCACGCATCGGCACCGCTGGCGTAAGGGTAGTGTTCGACAAGCTCAGTGAGCCGACGTGGCAATTTATGGGCCTCATCGCTATATGTGATGGTCAGGGTTAAGTCATAAGGTGATATGATGGGTACGAACCGTATTCGAGCCAAGAACAAGTGTTCAAAGATACGCCCTGCGCGGTCCCATCGGTCATAAAATGTGGACCAGTCATCGCCCCCGGGAGAGTGTTCTGCAGTCAGCAACCAGAGACCGAGGAACTTCGAAAGCCTGCTGCCGGAGCTACCATTTGCTTCGCCGTGTGCCGAGAGAGAAGAGATTATGTCAAGTGTAGCCAGGAGAAGCTCCGTGTGAGCGGGGGGGAGCTGGGCGATGAGAGATTTAGAGAATGCATCCGGCGGGAAAGAACCGGTGCGTTCGGCCGCGGCAAAGGTATTGTACCATGTCCAATCACCAGACTCCTTGCCAAAACTGGCACCATCGAGCTTAAGATGACGCAAGCCCCACCGAAGAACAGCGGCAACGTCATGCGGTGAACGAGCATAATGAAGTTCGGTTTCAAATGTGGCAGACGTAGGAGAAGTGGGGGAAGTCGCGGAATCGGAGCTTTTGGAGGACAAAGAGAGTATATAGAGGGAAATAAGTCTATGCTGCACCTCTAGGGAGGCAGAGTGCCAGTGAGGATGCATAATGCCAAGAGTTTCAAGGCCTACATAGGAGGGATAGGACATCAGGGTGAAATGGTCGGATGCGCGAAAGAGACGCACCGCGTTCGATGATGACTTGAGAACATGCTCGCACAAGAGAAAGGGCCTCATTGGGGGAGAGACCCCTCTCTCCAATAGCCGCCTCGTTCAGAAGAGCGACAGCTTCATGACCGGATTCGAAGACTACGTCCAAAGCTCGACCGCGATCTTTGGTGACGGGCAGAGTGAGAGAAAGATGAGGGACATCCGTGACGGGATTCTCTGTCGTTGGAGAGTCTGACGAGGGACGTGATTTGTAACGGAGGAGATTAAATGGCGATTCCTTGTCCTTCGCCTTGTCGTTGCCTCGTATCTGCGCTGCACCGGGATCTGTGAAGAGCGCGGCTGAGGGGGACACGGTAGGCGAAACCGCCTCGAATTTACCCTCAAGTAAAGAAGTAGGAGAGCCGCGTTTATTGGTCGATGGTTCTGGCTCTTGGGCCTTCTTACGTCCTAGCAGCTTAGAGAGGAAGGAAGGCATAGCGTGTGCATGAGCGTGTGTTGTGTCGCTATGTTGGTTCGTTCATTAATATTAATGATCGGGCTTTCAAATGAAAAAATTACCCGATTACAGAGGAACTAAAATATGTCGGATAGGTTGAAGGGGTCTCTTCTGAATTCGTTGCGTGCGTTCAAGTCCGTAAGTCGCGTCGTGGCCGTCGTCGCCCAAGCCTCGTGGTCAGCGTCGATGGACAGAGTGGCGGCGAACCCTCCTCCGATGGGACAAATAAGAACAAATAACGCGGTGTTTTGGTTTATCATACAATAAATATTTAATAATTATTGTTGCCGAACCTCATCTGGTCATCTCACTTGGAGATGGCTGGAAAGCGAGTGAGTCCGACTAAGAATCTCATTGCAACCATATCGAAATACTCACCACCTTGCACAAACAGCTCGGAAGGTTGCGTCAGGTACTCTCTAATTCCTTGACCCCCTCGTTCCTACTAACCCCATCTAGTGGGCCGATGAGGTCATCAATACCAAGGACAAGGCCACGCTCACTGGAGAAGCCAAAGAGTTAGAGCAAGAGATTGAGGTTCGGAAAGAGGGACTTCAGCGGTGAGTCTACTCAAACATCTCTCAGCCGGCTCTAGTCAACTCCACATCAAGGTTGCAACTTGCTGCGGAACAATATCACAGATCAATCTCCAAGAAAAAGCTTTCCATCGCCCTGGATGATCCGGACAAGGTTCTTCCCAGAGACGCGTTCGGCATAATTATGGTCCGTCATGGCGAAGATTTTGCCGATGAATCTCTCCTTGGTACATCACCATTTATCTTACCTCCTTCGTCTGCCTTGTGCTCAGTACAACAGGCCAGGCCTTTGTAAGATTTGGTCGTGCATTTTGCAATGTTGCGACAGCCCAAGAAGCACTTGGCCGAAGTCTCGGCAGCACTTTCATCATCGCACTCCAGCGTTTCTTAGACCAGATCAAAGACTACGAGGTCGAGAGAAAGAAGCTCGAGACTCGCAGGTGGGAACGAATGCTCACTTGTGTCCGGGGGTCGACTCTGATCTCATCATGACACAGGCTGAATAAAGATGCGGCCATGAAGCAAGTAGAGCGCTTAGAGAATAACAAGAAGGCCAAAGAAAAGGACGTGCGGGAGGCCCAAGAAGAACTTGACAAGTCAGAGTTCCGATAGTACGTGCCTATTCCGCCTTCCTATTGTCCCAATCCATCAATGTCCTTTGATTTTTCGCAGCGATGAAGCCGAAGCAGATGTCCAAGCACGCATAGAAGCGATTCAGCAGAATGAGATTGACCAGATCCGCGAGCTGGGCTCTCTCCTAGACAACGAACTCAATTACGCAGAGCAGTACGCGCAGATCCTACGGGATGTGAAGGACAATTGGCCGGGAAAGTGCGTACTTCTAAGACGCCTGTCCCCTCTTCTGTGCCCAATACTGAATGACGAGCTTGCAGACAACAAATTGCGAAGCTAATGGAACCACGAAGATATATCGGTCCGATGCACGATTTTGCCCGCGAAAGGGCTGAGTCACCTAAGCCCAAAATCAGGTCCCGCGCTAGTTCCAAAGCTCGTCCGCGATCACGTTCTCCCTCACCAGGCGGTTCCGATAGTGAAGCTGAAAATGAACCACCTCAGTCACGCTCTCGCAAAGGATCTGTGCGCTCCCGTGCAGGATCCGTGCGCAGTCGCAAACGCTCAGACTCTCAAACCACCACAGGTAGCGCGGTGGAGGCAGCACGGGAGAAGAAAGAGAAGGAGGAGAAGAAAAAGGGAAGCTGGTCAATGTGGAGCCGCAACGGTTCGAAGAAGGACCGCGAGCAGTTCGCAGCTCTGCGCGATGGTGCAGACGAAGACAGCGACAGCAGTGACCCCGAGGGAGCATCCGGAGCCCCTGCACAAGCCTCAAAGAGCACCTCTCTACTCTCCCTTGGGAAGTGGTCAAAACCCCAGCAAAACAACGCGTCCCCCCGCATACCCCCCCTGGGATCCAAGGCCCGTAGTGGGGAGTTGGAACGCCAAGTCGTGCGCGCAGTGAGCGACTATCTCGGAAGCTCTGATGAGCTTTCGTTCAACACCGGCGACGAAATTGTGGTCATTGGTGAGGTGATCGACGGCTGGATGATGGGTCAACTTGGTGGAAAGAAGGGTCTCTTCCCTACGGTATACACGGAGCCTATTGCAGCGGGGTCCCGCCGTGCCGCCCCTACGCCATCAGCTACGCCTCCGCTGCTTCGAAGGAAGTCATCGTCCAAGGGAAACTTGGATGTGCCGACGGATTCACTATCTGGCAGCCGGCACTCACTCGTGGACTCGGAGGCGCTCACTCTTCCGCGTGTTGGCTTGCGCACAGAAAGGGTACAGGCGGCTAACACGCAAGAAGATGACGCGTCTCATCCATTCGGCGACCACCACGCGACAACGCACGATACAGACACGGATCACGAGCACGAGCAACAGCACGAGGTGTTAGCAAGTGCAGCGCTTGGTGGTGGGTACGGATATAGCTATGACTCAGAGAGCCTTGCAGAAAGTGCCGCAGACGAGTCGGAGCAAGAGAGCTCTCATCTTGTACGGCGACGCGCAAGCGACGACGATGGGTTCGTCAATTACCAGTTCAATAACAACGGCAGCAGCACCAACACCAGCACTAGTGCTAGCAGTGGTCCCCATAAGAAAGTGCCCCCGCCCTTGCCACGTAGACAAACGGACATACGCAAGGCGCCACCGCCTCCACCTCCACCGCGTCGGCCCGACATCCGCGCGTCACCACAACCGCCGTCGTACGGATTACGGGACGGACAGACTGGCGATTGCATGAACTTTGTCCAGGCAGTGGGGCGTGCCACTGGGATGTGTGCAAACTGCCAGAGGATGCATATCGGCTAGAACGAATCTCGCTGGTTTAAACACGTGATCAAACATTCACGAGGCCGGCATGTTGGCACGACACTCTTGTTTTTAATCTAAGTGACTGTACTCTTTTTTGTTCTTGATCCGGAAACTTATAGGACCCACGGAGATTAAGTAGAGCAAGCGCCCCAGAATCGGGTGCTTTTAATTTGTTGTTATGGACTCGTGAGCGTACGTTCGTGTACTTTATGTCTTGTTTATACCTATCGGAAGTGTATGTTTCTATCTATGCATGAGGCTGATGCTATCAAGGATGCTATAGTCAAGCTAAGAATGAACCCGCTCACGGCAAAGGAAATTTATTTTGGTTCGATGTAACACCGTGATAAGTGTTCGCAGCATTCTAAATCCATGCACGCGCCCATTTCTGGTCGATATGACAACCCCACTGGCATGCATGACTTGCGCTGGGGACCAGCGGTGATCCGCTCAAGCACCGATGGGCACTTCCGCTTGCGGTGCGAGGCGAACGGCATACCTCTGTAGATAGTAGCTGTGAGGTAACAGATGACAACCCCACTGGCATGCATGACTTGCGCTGGGGACCAGTGGTAATCCGCTCAAGCACCGATGGGCACTTCCGCTTGCGGTGCGAGGCGAACGGCATACCTCTGTTGATAGTAGCTGTGAGGTAACAGAGAATCGTCCTGAAGGGAAGACGTAGACGAGTCATGAACTAGACAGGACAACGATTGTGCTGAGGCTCTAAGGTGACGCGGACGGCCGGTAGCTTATCGGTAACGCAACGGAGACCCAACGAGGCGGATCGAAACACGCAAAAGCGAAAACACGCAGAGAGTGTGTGAGAGAACAGCAAGGCTCCTCCTGTCCGCAAGGCGAGGCTCGAGGCCTTATTTCCATGAGTAGTCGTCGTATATAGAAGTATTGCAAGGTAATCTAAAGAGCACCGGAGCGTGCTAATAGGCGTTGACAGTGGCTCGCCACGAGGCCCATTGGCTCGGCGTTGGCGTTGGCGTTGGCGTTGACATTGGTGTGGAATGATGCGAATATAGAGTCGATCGGTGTAGTTATGAGCGCAGACCGAGACCGGTCCTTACACATCGATGCCTCATCATCCGCGCAGTCCGGCGTGGGAGAATGCATTATCAGGCGGTTGTCCTACACGGTGTGCACCCACAATCAGCAGTACACTGTGAGAATGAGCGATCCCAATTCATACCGAGCGCGAATGCTTGAAAAGCACCGAGTGGTCAGAAAAGCAGGAGAAAATGGCGCAAAGCCTCAAAAAGATGCTGTCCTTCACTGAAAGTCCGCGCCCTTTGCGACATGATCGGACAAGAACTTGAGGCCTTGAGGAGGTACTCTGACTCTTCCGCTTAAACCCCACGATATGCTTCATGAAGCCCATTTCGCCATCACGGGCCCCGGGTGGCGTTCAAATAGGCATTGTTTGGGCGCTATACAACATACATAAACTGTGCGATGTATTCCAATTCAATCGTTTAAATGCTAAAAAGGCGCTGAAATCTGATTGGTCAGACTTCGGCAACTGAATTGGAGCACATCGTGAAATGCCTACAGCGCACGTACAGTAATATCAAACCTTGTACGAAACAACTACACCCTTACCGTAACGTCGTGTCTTCCGATCCCCCATCCGAGTCTACAGCAGGATCCACTCCGATAGGCCCTTAGCCTGCGAACATATGTGACGGACTTCCAAGATTCAACAGCGGAGTTCATAGTTAAGTAAGATTTGAAATTCTCGAGACATTAGTTATCTTGCTTACAGTAATTACTACAAATAATTTGTGTGAGAAAAAAATTCGGCATGTGAGCCAGGACATGCATTCAATCTCAGGCTATTAGTCTAACCAGGATTCAAAGGGCCTATCGGAGTGGATCTTGGTGTAATATCTGATCGCTCTGTGAAACAGTTCTCAGGGAATATGAGAAACAGGCACGGACAAACTTGCTCAAAAACTGACTTGACAATTTCTCGCTTCTGGAAAATCTGCTGCTGTCACCTTGGTTCATAAAAATGTCACAAGCGGTGTACTCGGGACTATTAAAGCCATGGGATTGAGGCCAACATTGTGTTGGTTAGACCCTCAGACATGGAATCAGCCAACACCCAAACGGACGGGCCTCTCCGTGTTTCCCTCTCCATAGGGATGACTTGCGCCTCATGCTATTCCACCATCACCAGATTACTCTCTGAACTAGGAGGCATTACAGATGTTTCGGTCAATCTTCTGGGCAATTCTGCCACTTTGGTGGTGGAAAGCAAGAAGCAGATTCTCGAAGTGCAAGACGTTATTGAATCTGCAGGATTTGAAGTATCTGTGGTTAATGTCGAGCCTGTCCAAGCGATACCAGATGCTTCGAGGACTTCATGGGGGCGACGTACCGTTGCTCTACGTATAGAGGGCATGTTCTGCGAGTGAGTCATCGAAACCAGTGGACCGACTCACAGCCACTCATAGAACCCCACCAGCCAATGTCCTCAAAGGATTACGCAATGCCTCGAAAAGATGAGTCAAATAATACACGTAGAGCCACCAACCCTCCAAGATCCGGTTCTTCGTCTCACCTATGAGCCATCTCCACCAGCCTTCACCATACGCGACATTGTCTCCGCCATAGTGTCGTCCAGCAGCTCCCCCTTCAAGGTCACCGTACATAAGACCCTCTCTCTCGAAGAGCGTGCTCGGTTGTTACAAGACAAAGAGAAACGGAGTCTCCTTTATCGCCTGGGGTTTTCCGTCATTGTTGCCATCCCCACTTTTATAATCGGTGTCGTCTTCATGAGCTTAGTCTCACCTCAGAACTCTACCAGAAAATTCTTGATGGAACCAATGTGGTCGGGGAATGCGTCGCGTCTTCAATGGTCGCTGTTCTTCTTGGCTACACCTGTGATGTTCTACAGTGCTGGAGGTTTCCACAAGCGATGTCTGGAGGAGATTTATGCCCTGTGGAGGAGAGGAAGTCGCACTCCTATACGGACACGTTTTCTCCGTTTCGGGAGCATGAACTTGCTGGTATGGGTCTTCTCTCTAGACTCCCATACAACTAACGAAAACATTGCAGGTGTCGTCTGGGGTCTCGGTGGCATATTTCTCCTCCGTTGTCTTGTTTGCCCTTGCAGCCTCGAATTCACCATCCCAAGACGGTCACGCTGACACGTCAACGTATTTCGATTCTGTCGTCTTTCTTACGATGTTCCTTCTTACAGGTATGCCACGTGGCCGTTATAACGAACGGCACACCTGACTCTCAGCCCAGGCAGATATATGGAAGCGTATAGCAAGAGCCGCACAGGGGACGCCATTACCAGCCTATCAAGTTTGAAGCCGGCCGAAGCGCTCATTGTGGGTCTATCGGATGAGAAAAAGTTACTCGGCAGCTTCCACAGCACTGAAGGAGACATAGAAAAAGGCGACGCGAGCACAGAAACAGTAGTTCAATGGTCGGAGCCTGGTTCCAGAGTGCAGAAGATCTCTGCAGATTTCTTGGAAATCGGCGATATCGTTCGAGTGCCAAGTGGTTCAACACCTCCGATTGATGGCACAGTTGCATCCGGGCAATCACTGTTCGACGAGAGCTCTGTGACTGGGGAATCCAAGCCAATCAAGAAGTATCCCGGGGATCGTGTATTCCTGGGAACAATCAACGTTGGGAAAGTTATAGACGTGAGAATAGATGTAGCGGAAGGCAAAACCATGTTGGTGCTTTCGTCCTTTTCAAGCTGTCGTCAAGGTCTTACGTGAGCATAGGCTTGATCACGTCATCAACGTGGTACGGGACAGCCAGACAAAACGAGCGCCGATAGAGCGCTTCGCGGACCGTCTGACAGGCTATTTCGTGCCAGTCGTTACATTACTTGCTCTTCTTACTTGGGTCGTATGGCTCAGCCTGGGCGTGAGTGGTGTCCTTCCACGCAGCTACCTTGATAAAGACACGGGTGGATGGCGTAAGCATCGACTCGCCTCCTCGTGGAATAGCTCGTTAATTCCCTTGTCTACCAGCGGTATGGTCCCTCGAATTTGCCATCTCTGTCTTTGTCGTGGCATGTCCTTGTGGCATTGGTCTTGCAGCTCCGACTACGCTTCTCGTTGGCTCCGGTATGGCTGCGAAGTTTGGGATCTTGGTCCGCGGAGGTGGCGAAGCGTTCCAGGAGGCCGCACAGCTTGACGCGATCGCATTTGACAAGACGGGAACCCTGACAATAGGTGGCCGGCCAACCGTCACCGACAGCGAAGACTTTTGTGGCAGAACTCCGTGGAAGCGCGAAACTGTGCTTGGAATGGCATCGGAGATTGAGGCGTCCAGCACCCATCCTCTGGCCACAGCTATTCGTTTGTATTGTGAAGGTAACCACGTCGTTCCGCAGACAGCTACCTCAGTGGAAGAAGTGCCGGGGAGAGGGCTCAAGGCGATCTTTCGTGACATCCGTTGCTCAGCAATAATCGGAAACGAGGCATGGATGGAAGAATACGGGGTAGAGGTTCCCGCGGAATTATCGGGCCGTCTAGAGTCCTGGAAATTGGAGGGGAAAAGTATTGTGCTGTTCGCCGTTCGTCAAGATGACGCGGTTGAAGCATCGGGGACGAGCCCGTTCAGAATGGTTTTTTCGTTTGCCGTCGCCGACCCTCTTCGACCGGACGCCAAGACGGTAATCTCTCACCTGCAATCCCAGAAACTGGCGACTTGGATGATCTCTGGCGACAATGTAACGACTGCAAAGGCTGTGGCGAAGCAGGTCGGCATACCTGAATCCAATGTGATTGCAGGCGTGTTACCTCATGAAAAGGTGAGACTTGCACAGTGCTTCGTCCAAGCCCCTGCGAGCTGATCATATCGATGGACAGGCGGACAAAGTTCGTTGGCTTCAGGAGAACGCCCCGAAGAAGCAACGATCCAAGCTAAGGAGGTTGTTTGGGAAAAGACTGAATAATCGTTGTATGATCGCTATGGTTGGAGATGGCATAAACGATGCACCAGTGCGTACGAAAGCATTCGTTACCGTTCTTGAAGAAACTGACGCTGGCGGGTGCGTAGGCAATGGCCGCGGCCGATGTCTCTATTGCTGTTGGGTCAGGGAGTGACGTGGCGCTCTCAAGTGCCTCGTTCATCCTTGTTTCGCCGAACCTTAGTGGCGTGTTGACCCTTGTGGATCTATCTGCTACCGTATTTCGGCGCGTAAAATTTAATTTCGTAAGTCCGGCGGCTGGGGATGTATGGCAGTACAGCTGACGTGGCCTTCTTCTCCAGTTGTGGGCGTTGATGTACAACATGGCCGCGCTCCCGATCGCGGCAGGTGTCTTGTACCCTATTGGGAATACCCGGCTCAATCCTGTGTGGGCCTCACTTGCTATGGCTTTATCGTGAGTGAATTCTGCGGATGCCTATCTTTTTTTGCTCACATTGCAGCATGTCTCAGTTCGGTCTCAGTCGTTTGTAGCTCTCTCATGTTGAGGTTGTATAAACCACCCAAAGAGATACAGATGTCTAGCTAGATATGCGTACCTACCATCTGAACTACGGACACATCCAAATGTAATCATCAGGAGTGGGGTATACGTTCCGGTAGTTATATAAAGAAATCTTGTAACTGTGGATGCGGCAAAGAGACGCTGTTCTTCACTGGAAGTCCGCGCCCTTTGCCTTTGCGACATGATCGAACAAGAACTTGAGGAGGTATGCTGACTCTTCCGCCCTGAACCCACGATATGCTTCGTGAAGCCCTGGTTGACGCGTTGACGTCCAGAGCCTTTTCGTTCAATTAGGCGCGATATAAAGTAACATCAAACCTCGTACGAAATAACTACACACCATATCTTCCGATCACTCTTTGAGACCGCTCTTAGGGAATATGAGAAACAGGCGGGAACAAATCGCGCTTGAAATTCATTCCTTATGTTCTTGCAAACCTATGCTTCCTTGATGGCCCGAACTACTAGAGGATCCTTTGAGACCATGGGACTCGGATGAGGTTTGAGTGTACTAGTCTTGGTAATTTTAGCACATGACGAACAAGGAGCCCGGATTCACGACGGCCGTTCAAGCGGCCGTTGGCTCATTGCTCCTCCTGTGTCGTCTACACGTAAACTTGAACGCCATTGGATATGCATCGTTTAACTTACACACGGTCAGTCACATGATGTCATGATTGCCGCCCAAGCTCCTGCCCAAGCTCTGTCTGAGACCACGGCATCTGTTGGCAGACTGGTAGTAACACTAAACCTTGGCACGGAACAACTACACCCTCTCAACGCTATGTCTTTCGATCACTCTTCCGAGTCCAACCTTCGATCACTCTTCGAGACCGCTCTCAGGGAATATGAGGAACAGGCAGGAACAAACTTACTCGACAATAGTCTCACCATCCAGCTGCAAAGCTGTGACTCTGCGGATGCTATCAGCGCCGTCCTCCAAGAGAAAGCACAGGCGTTCCATAAGTTTCGAGGTGGTGACGGAAAACTTATCGGGTGGCTCAAGCGGACTGTCCATATCTTGCATACGCTGTCTACCAGCAGTGCTCTCAGTGAAGGCGTCGGTCTGGTGCGTTGGAAACTATCGGCCTTGAATTACCCTTTGCAGGGATATGTTCTGAGTTTTTATGAAGACATTTCCACCTGCAAATGCCGTCTTCGCAGGAATCGGTATGCTTCTCGCTGTATGTGTCCTCTCGGTCTCATCGGCCAGGCCCTTACGATGTCCATTGTGTTCAGGCGATTAAGGATGTCAGCGCTAGCTACGATGCCCTTGTTGACCTATTCGAATCGACCGAAAATTTCCTGAGGCGCCTCGATATTTATACCAAGATCCCACCTACGACGGCGATGACCGAAGTCATCGTGAAAATTCTAGTCGAACTGCTTTCTACCCTTGCCCTTGCGACGAAGCAAGTCAAGCAAGGGCGATTAAGTGCGTCTTTCTCTTCGTTGATGCATCGTTCCTCGCTCAATGTGCATAGAGAAATTCGGAATGAAGCTTCTAGGAGAGAACGAGACTGAAGCGGTATTGCAGAGGTTGGATCGACTGAACCATGAGGAGGCCCGGACAGTCGCTGCACAGACGCTGGAGGTTGTGTATGGACTAGTCAAGAATATGAAAGTGGTTATGGACGGTGCGTCCTGTGACGAGCCTGCAATCCACCGTACCGTACCCTAAGTGTTTGTCTCACAGGCGGCAAAACATCAACAGAAGATATTCGACAGGCCCTAGGTGTGCTTCGTTCGTCGTTAGAAATTTTCGCCTGCTAATCTTAGGCACCAGTTGTGATGCAGCAAATTGCAAGCAACATCAAAAAGTCTCAACGTTCGTGGTCGCCTTACATCCTTACATCCCCAATTCCGACTGACGAATCCGACGGTGTTTGCAGGTGATCAACTGCAGGACAAGTCCCGACAGTGGCTTTCTCCTGTGGATCCGTCAAGCAACTACAACATCGCGCGCAAGGCTTACCACGACGGAACTGCGACCTGGTTCATTCAAGGCACCACTTTCCGTGAATGGGAAGCAACTGGTTTGCTGTTATGGATCCACGGAAAACGTATGTTCATTCCCACAGTTTGTCTTCGCCTGCCATGATGTGATGATGGGCATACTCTGCAGCGGGCTCAGGAAAGAGTATCCTCTGGTACGCACTGCACTGGCTCTACTCATTTCTGTTCACCGACACATGAATTAGTTCCTCAATCATTCAAGACGCTACAAGATTGTGCGATGCCGGGTTGGCCACGATGGCATACTTTTATTTTGATTTCAAGGACACCGCAAAGCAGGACGCCCGTGCCGCGCTCTTGTCTCTTCTTGTCCAGCTGTGCTATCAATCCGATCCATGTTCCGACGTTCTCGGTCGCTTGTTTTCGGATCATCGTTCCGGCGCCAAACAGCCCAGTGATGACACGCTGACAGAATGCCTACAGGAAATGCTTGTGGTCCCAGGAAATGGCCCAACATATATCATCCTTGATGCCCTCGATGAGTGTCCTAAGAGCGCCGGCACACCCTCTCCTCGAGAATCTGTCCTGGGGCTTGTCGAGTGGCTAACCAAATTAGGCTATCTCAACTTACATGTATGCGTCACGAGCCGTCCCGAGGCGGACATCAAAGCCAAGCTTCGACCTTTGGCATCCCACTGTGTATCCCTGCACGACGAGAGCGGACAACAGGAAGGCATCAATGACTACATCGTGTCTTTTATAAACATAGACACAAACATGCGCAAGTGGAAGCAAGAGGAAAAGGAGCTCGTCATCAAAAGACTCACTGAAGGCGTTAATGGAATGTGAGACATCTCATCAGCTTCGTGCTCAGAATGCGAATTGAGAACATCATACAGGTTTCGATGGGTGTTCTGCCAGCTTGACAGCTTGCGTCGCTGCCTACCAGGGCGCATCCGGCGTGCTCTGGACGAGTTACCGGGGACCCTGGACGCGACATACGAACGCACGTTGCTGGACATCGATGAACAAAATTGGGCGTATGCGCACCGTCTTTTCCAGTGCATTGCGGTCGCTTCTCGCCCTCTTCGCGTGGAAGAACTCGCAGAATTCCTCGCATTCGACCTCGATGGAGACAATCCCAGTTTCGAAGCGGACTGGCGGCCCGAAGACCCCAATGACACAGTTCTGTCCACGTGCTCTAGCTTGATTGAGGTTGTCAATGTCGGCGATACAACAGTTGTACAATTTTCACACTTTTCGGTAAAGGAGTTTCTAACGTCGAATCGCATTGCGCGAGGACGGGTCTTACGGTACTATACTCCCCTCGAGCCGGCCCATTTAACAATCGCACGTGCCTGCCTTACTGTCCTGCTTAGCCTAGACGACAGCGTTAACAAGGCCACAATCGTGAACCTTCCCCTTGCGTTTTACGCTGCCCGGTTCTGGGTGGATCACGCGAAGTTCGGGAATGTGTCACTTCATGCACGAGATGCCATCCAACGAGTCTTCGATCCCATTGAGCCGTATTTTTCAGCCTGGGCCTGGTTAGAAGACTACGACGAGAGTAGGCAGTCGATTTCAAATACTCCGTCAACTCCCAAAGTACCACCACTGCACCGTGCCGTGCTAAGTGACTTTGGCAATATAGCAGAATGGCTAATCACGTCACGCTCCCAGGATCCAGACGAGCTTAATAGTCACAAGACTCCATTATATTATGCATCCGGCGACGGCAACCTGAAGGTTGCACAGTTACTCATCAAGCATGGTGCCGACGTGAACGCTCAGCGCAGCTTTGGCTGGCGCCCTTTGCATTTCGCATCAAACAACGGGCGTCTGGAGATTTTGCGTTTACTCGTTGGGAGCGGTGCAGACGTCAACGCTCGGGATAACGATGATTGGACCCCACTTTTTCTGGCCTCTGTAGAAGGGCATCCAGAGGTAGTACGATTCTTACTTGAGAACGGTGCAGATCCCAATGTGCGGTGCTGGGATGGGACTCCACTTCTTTGGGCGTTGGAACGCGATGACTTAGAAGTTGCGCAGCTATTACTCAAGTATGGTGCCGACATAAACACCCCAGATATGTATGACGAAACTCTGCTGCACTGGGCATCGAAGAGTGGAAATCAGAAGGCTGCACTGCAGCTGTTGGAGCGTGGCGCCGATATCCATGCAAGGAATCGCGCAGGCAAGACACCAATGCAGGTAGCATCGGCTGCAGAGCATCAAGATATTGTGGAACTCTTGCTGCAGTATGGCGCCGAGAGTTCATAGGCGCATCTATGGTCAAATCTACAGACGGTGAAACGGGTAGGTGTCTCAGTCTTTGCGGAATTGGCGCTCTATCTGACGATATTTTGATGTGTGCTGCCAGTGTTTCTTTGCTCAGCACTGTGACGGTCGAACCCTCTTCGAGGTGAGAGCTGAAGGTAGAACGTAATTTATTAATCTACATTTTCTGCACGCGCTGGGGCCCACGTAGTAAATTGTTAGTGTATGTATTGACATACATATACATAGATCCTTTCTACTGCACCGCAATTTTTCCGGGTGGAAAGCAGGGGAGCCGATAGTGCGGCACGTTTATGCTTCACAACACTACACGGTCCGCCTTGCTTGGCCTTCTATAGCAATGCTCTAGTAGTACGCATCCAGATGACATCTGCGCACTCACGCAGACCTCTGTCGTAGTGCGACAGGCTTCTTGGCATCAATGCACCGATTGTCCAGCGTGTTATGCGGCCCATGGTGATCGGCACGACACGCCAGGGAGAAATTCGGGACTGTGACTGACGACCGAACTTGTGGGAAGACGTTCTGTATACGTACGGGATCAGCGATGAGAATCGGTGCGGCTACGGGCTTTGCTCTCAGTGGGGACGTTGGTGTGGCGCTTGGAGGTAAAATGGGACCGGCGCGTGGCACAAGGAGGTCAGCGCGGTGAAGTGTATTAAGTCCTGGCTACACTAATAGATGGCGAAAGTCAAATGGAGGGAAAACTGAGTAGATATTGGGCGGAAGCACGAAGTGCTTCTCGACCGGGGATGAGGGGTCTACATGTCCGAGGCGACGGGTGGGCGGGCCCTCCTGGAGCGAGCCGATGAGGGTCGGGAATGTGAGCCTCATCATCGATCCCTTAGCGGTTACTAGGTGCGGTGGGTGGGCGAAAGAAAGGCATTTGGGTCTTTGAACCGGCGGCCAAGGATTGGGCGGACGGATGGCGGCACGCAAAAGAGGAACGAGCACGGGTCGCCTCATCCGTTCGCTCAATGACTGTATTCACTCTGTGTTCTATGCCTACGCTCATGCCTGACTCCTCCTCAGAACGCCGAAAAATCAGTTCTATTTGGGTCGTTCTCGCGACCTGAGGCGCCGTAGTGACATTTACCGACTTGCGATCTTCAAAAAGTATCGTACCGCGAGTCTGCCTTTCCATGAGGGCTGACCGACGCCTTCTGATAGATGGTACGTTGGCTCCTACGCAGAAGCGTGGTAGCATGGACAGTCACGACACAGAGCCATGTCGAAGTTGATCTGCGGTGACCGGGCTCACTGGCTTAAGTTCTTTGCCTAAACCGAAGCCTCTTCTTCAGGCGGTGAGTGCACTACCCAGTAACTCTACACTTTCCTAGTGAGTACGGAAGTTGCTCTGTAAGGTGCTCCGGTCCTTAGTGAGATCAGAGAGGGATACCCATTACTTGTACAGATCAGAGGTCGAATGTCTAGCGGCCACTCTTGTTATGAAAATCGTAGCATGTAGGTCTCATTGTGAAATGGTCGATGTTGGGGGGTAGGGGTGTGCCAGTTCCAATGGCGATCAGGAAAAAGGTTGAGTTTTCTATGCGCGACTGCCTCTTGCCAGAACCCCTATCCCAACAGGAGCCCGCTCATGCTCGCCTGATTGCGACGACAGAAAAATTACGGCCGCAATACGACCTCCAGCAGTTGGGAGACGGATATCAAAGATACTACTCAGAGGCGGCATCCGCATTAGTAGCTCTTTGGTAATTCACTTGCAAGTAGCGGTGGCCGCAAGTACTTGGGATACGAGAAAGTGTGAATACAGTAAAATTCTTCAGTGATGTACTCGGCTCGCATGCCACTGACTGCCGGCCACTGGCCCGGGCCACAGTACCCTGAGTTCACACTCAACACCACGACAGGGAACACTTCCTATGTCAACAAGTTATGACTGCGCATAGTTGGAAGATTTCGCCGCTTAACTATCGGTAAGGTAGACAAGCGACAATGCAGGTAGTACGTTCTATCACACATCTGACAACAACTCTGCGATCTCGGAAAGTCCTCTCAACGAGGCGATCTGAAACGGAGTCCGGCCTCTATCATCCTTGGCACCTACATTTGCGCCATGGCTAAGTAGCAGGCTCACGACGTTGCCTTTCAAGGCCAAGTGAGAGGATGCTGCCAGGTGCAACGGTGTCGAGTGACTCCTATCCCGAGCGTTGACATCTGCCCCATGCCGGATCAGTAGCTTTACAGTACCACTACTCCCCTTGGACGACGCCAGATGCAACGGCGTCGAGTGGGTTTCGTCCCTCGCAGTCACGTCCGCCCCGTGCCAGATCAATACTTGCACAATTTCGGCCTTCTCGTCGGATTCAGCCCGACGGAATCGCGCGAGAAGTCTCTCGTCCTGTCCATTTGCATTAGCCCGTGTGGGACCAAGAGTCGCACAAATTCGGCTCTCACCTGAGAAGATGCTAAATGCAAAGGCGTCTTGTCGCTCCCATCCCGTGCGTTGATATCCGCGCCCTGCCTGATCAATAGCCACATAGTTTCAGGACTCCAGGATGATAACGCCAGATGCAAGGGCATTGAGTGGTTCCCATCCTGTGCGTTGACATCCGCACCGTGCTCAATCAGTAGTTGCGCAATTTCAGGAGATCCCTTTGACGACGACACATGCAAAGGCGTAGAGTGAGTGTCATCCCGTGCGGTCACGTCCGCGCCGTGCTCGAGCAATACTTGGACAGTTTCGGCCTTCGCGTTAGGCTTCCCTTCATGGTATACTGAGGAGTAGCTGTCGTTCTGTTGTATCACATAAGCCCTGTGCTGTAAAAGAGTCACGCAGCTTTGACACTCACCCAAGACGACGCCAGATGCAAAGGCGTCTTGCGGTTCCCATCCAGCGCGTTGACATCCGCGCCGTGCTCGACCACTAGTCGTGCAATCTCAGGAGACCCCTTTGACGACGCTAGATGCAAAGCCATACTGTGGCTCCCATCGCGAATGTTGACATCGGCGCCGTTCTCGATCAATAGCTGCATAGTTTCAAGTTTCTGTGAGGACAATGCCAGAAGCAAAGGCGTCTTGTGGCTTCCGTCCTGTGCGTTGACGTCCGCACCGTGCTTTATCAATAGTCGCGTGATTTCAGGAGACCCCTTTGACGATGTCAGATGCAAAGGCATAGAGTGAGTATCATCCCGTGCGGTCACGTCCGCGCCATGCTCGAGCAACACCTGGACAGTTTCGGCCTTCGCGGCTTCTCTTCGTGGTATGGCGAGGAGTAGCTGTCGTTCTATTCTTTCACATGAGCCCTGTGTTGTAACAAGAGTCGCGCAGTTTTGACACTCACCCAAGACGACGCCAGGAGCAAAGGCGTCTTGCGGTTCCCGTCCAGCGCATTTATATCCGCGCCGTGCTTGATCAATAGTCGCACAATTTCAGGAGACCCCTTTGATGATGCTAGATGCAAAGGCCTATTGTGGCTCCCATCGCGAACGTTGACATCGGCGCCGTTCTTGATCAATAGCTGCATAGTTTCAAGTTTCTGTGAGGACAACGCCAGAAGCAAAGCCGTCTTGTGGCTCCCATCCTGTGCGTTAACATCCGCGCCGTACTTTATCAATAGCCGCACGACTTCAGGAGACCCCTTTGACGATGCCACATGCAAAGGAGTGGAGTGAGTGTCATCCCGTGCGGTCACGTCCGCACCGTGCTCGAGCAATACCCGGACAGTATCGGCCCTCGTGTTAGACTTCACTTCATAGTATGGTGAGGAGTAGCTGTCGTTCTGTTCCTTCACATCAGCCCTGTGCTGTAACAAGAGTCGCGCAGTTTTGACACTCACCCAAAGCGATGACACCAAATGCAAAGGCGTACTGTGTCTCAGATCCTGTGTGGCGACATCCGCCCCGTGCTGCAACAACAACCGCACAAGTTCGGCGTGTCCATCTTCTGATGCCAGGTGCAACGAAGTACGGTTGTCCTTGTTCTTGGCGTTGACAATTGCGCCGTGCCGTAGTAGTATCCGAACGAATTCAATCCGCCCATTCTTCACTGCCAAATGAAGTGGTGTCTCGCGGTTGTCCTCTCGCGAGTTTGCATCTCCACCACGGGCGAGTAGCCACTGCGCGATATCAACAAATCCATGGACTGATGCAGCATGCAGTAGGGTACGATTAACGTAGCCCCTAATACCCACGTTTGCGCCGCGTTGATGTAGTAGCTCTGCAGTGAAGAAGTGTTTGTTGCGCAATGCTACCACCAGTGGACTGTAATTTTGACCTAGTCGCGCATTTACATGCTGTGGATGCTCATCGACGAGGTGTGCTGCCAGGTCACGGAATCCGCACAGTGAAGCATAGTATAGCGGAGACCCATGAGATGTGTTGTCGTCATAGCTCGCGAAATTATTCCATATTGTGTCAATGTCATACAACTTGAGCCACGCTACGAAATGTGGTTTCGCCGAGTCGAAGAGACGCCGCATCCCATCTTCTACACTTGTTGACACTTTCTCGAAATGAGCGTGGTCCACCCAGTGCTTAGCGGCATATTTGGCTAGAGAGCTACTTTTGGCCTTGGCGTCACCCACGCCGTTGTCCGATTGGAGTAGGATTCCCAAGCAAGCCTTGACAATGACGGTGTGGGCTGGCTCGGGACGGATATGAAAATGTGAGACGTCTGCGCTTGAGGTAGCCAGGCGATCCGAGGTCAAGAATTCTTTGACCGAAAAGTGCGAAAATTGGACCACGCGATGAGGGCCGTCGTCGACAACTGCAATCAAGCTGGAGCACGTAGACAACACAGCTTCTTGCTGGTCTTTCCACCGCCAGTCTTCCTTCAGATCTGGTATCCCTTCTTTGGCCCCATCAAAGTCGAGCGCGAGAATCTCTGCGAGCTCTTGGACACGAAGTGGACGGCAGGCCACTGTAAGACATTGTAACAGACGACAAGCGTGGTGTTGGTTGGCCGTCGCGATTTCCTTCAACACGCGCTCGTATGTTTCGTCCAACGACACAGGCAATTCACTTAGAACACGTGGGATGTTCTGGGGGAGGGAATGTCGCAGGGTTTCCAGCTGACAGAAAACCCATCGGAACCTCAAATTAAATGAGCCAGAGTCGTCAGCATCTTTAAACGCCCTTACATTCCGTCAGCTCTTTCCGAGAGCGTCTTAATTATCAGACCTCTATCTGCATCCCTCCATCTCCGTATCTCCCTAACAGAGTTAGAGTGCACCACAGATTCGACATATTCGGCGATGTCCTCCTTTTGTCCGCTTTCGTCGTGAAGAGAGACTGAATGAGTCGCGACGCTCTCAAGGGTGTCCCGGATGTCGATCTCTGGACGACTAGCCACGCAAATATGGAGACTTGGAAGCCGCAGGTCGACGAGGTCCTTCACGAGGTTAAGGACTTGTTCCCGAAGGGAGGGCACTCCAGAAGTATTGGGACACTCGTCGAGCGCATCCAAGATAAGATAAACCGGGCCTTGATCCGGAAGAGTGAGCATGTCCTTTAGGCAGTGCATCAAGGCGCTGTCACTGGGCTGACGCGCGCCATCGTCGTGTGCCGTGTAGAGGCGAGAGAGGACGTCACAAAAGGGATCAGAACGAGCAGAGAGTTGGACAAGAAGTGAGGGGAGTAGATTGCGGCGGGATCTCTTGTCGATATCCCGAAAGTCGAAATAAAAATAAGCCACCGAAGCTAATCCGGCCTCGTACAGTGTGGTAACCTTTTGGATTATTGCGGAACTGCTCGGCAACCTTAAGTTTCCTAGTGCTGCGAGAGTTAAAGAGCGCCTAACCATAAAATGCTCTTTCCAGAGCCAGCTACGCAACGGGCGGTCCGTCAGATCACCGGAGCCATCAAGGGCAAGAAGATCGTACGTTTCCCGTGGATCCACAGCAAGGAACCGGTTACCTTCCATTCCTCAAAAATGTTGCCGCAAAAGAACCACTCCGCCGTTCCCTCGTGTTGGAGACTGCATGCGATGTTGTGATTTGTGGACGGATCCAAAGGAGACTGCCATGTTCTAAGGCACTCTCGTAATTGCCTCCCTATGACCGTGTTAGATACTCGACTGTCGGCGAAGACGGGACTGATGACGAACGGTTTACATCGTCTACATTGTACAATATTTGTTGCATCACCAATATCGCTTCCGTTGCTGCTTCCTTGCCGTCTAGTCGATTAAATATTAGTGACGGTGTCAGTGACTAGCTGAGCACGGTTTGCGCACCATCAATGATCATTTGCACCTTTTCCTTGACCACTTTGACATTCTCATCGACGCCCTGGACTTGTTCGCTGACGCCCTGAACATCTTTGTTGACGTCTTGTACTTTCTCGTCGACGTCCTTCACTAGGGTCCCGACACCTTGCACTTTCTTGTCGACCCTCTCCACTTTCCCGTCGATGATGTGGGCAACCCTCAGCACCTCCGCGTTCGCCATTCGAGCCTCTTCATTCGTCATTTTGTCTAGCTTTTTCAGACCATCGTCCAACTTCGTTATTCCCGCCACCTTCTTTAAAAAAGTTTCTGCACACGTGAGCCTCGAGCAACCTAGGGCGAAGGATGACCTCACTCAATCGACTCTGTTTTATTTCCTTTGTGGCAGTCCCAAGGATATCTAGGACCTCAATCATTATCTTCACCATCATTTCCGTCATCGCCGGAGTAGGTGGGACATGAGTGTAAATTTCAAGTCTTCGAAAGAAATTTTCGACGCGCTCGAAGACATCCATAAGGAAATCTTGGCTAGCTTCGACGTCCTTGGCTGCCTAAGAACCCCCGATGTCACAAGAACCTGCACGAGTAGGTAAATGAGAGTAATTACCAAGAGGAGAACACCGGCACCAGCGAAAATCACTTTGGCGGGAGAGAAAACCTGTCGAATCGGTATCAGTGCGAGATCCCCAACAGATCGATTGACATGTACCAAGCCAACCCCTTCGCCAAGTGTCGCAGAAAACGCGTACAGTACGTTGATCGTTGGGCTAAGCCATCGCCGCAATCTCTCATCACCGCTCCGAGATTGCTCGAACTGGTGGACCTGGTCTTGAAGTATGGTCAGAATGGCCGCGGGAGAGTTGCATGCTTGTAACTGGCTGGCGAGAGGATGAGTGATAAGGTCCTGCTTGGTCTTTATTTTATATGCCTCAAGGGCATTTTTGAAAATGACTTTGAAAGTGGAAGAGGATTCTGTCGTTGCGGGATTCTTAGACATCGAGCTAGAAGCGGGCGATTGACTCATGTTGAGGAGATGGTAGTAACGCCGCGGACGATAGGGTTGGAAAGCGCTGGAATCTGGGGAGCATGCGGACGGTCTCTGCCCGTTGAAAGTGCCTGGGCCTTGCTGGAGGCGAATGACAACTGCCCAAAGAACCAACGTCAGTTACGTGACGACACCGCCCCGCCAGGTACACGATTGAGACTGGCTGTAACAGCATCCGTACTTACCGTATACGTACTTCACACGGTCGATCACACCGTGACAGTGTCATAATTACTGCCCAAGCTTTGTGTGAGGCTAGCACATCTGTCCTATTCTCGGCAGACTGGTAGCAACATCAGACGTTGGTATGAAACAGCTACACCCTCTTAATGTCATGTCTTTCTTTTTTTTTTTTTTTTTTTTTTCTTTTATTTTTCGTTTTGCTATAGAGCCTTTGTTGAGCTTCTCTTTTCATTTTTTTTTTTTTATTTTTTGCTATCTTTT
>Ga0137385_10000143_pt1 | contig 55573 bp, 47 predicted proteins | sample SagtaG_FD_104921 | JGI IMG/M metagenome (GOLD analysis project Ga0137385, IMG submission 104921) | Vadose zone soil microbial communities from Sagehorn Ranch, Mendocino, California, USA - Sage2_R_80_16 metaG | ecosystem: Environmental > Terrestrial > Soil > Vadose zone | place: USA: California... | reverse complement strand
TGTGACGGTGAGGCTTTTCCTGGTGGAGGAATTCTGGCTGATTCCGGCCGGCCTCGTCGTCGGGGCGCTGGCGGCGCTACTGCCGGCGGTGCGCGTCTATCGAATCGACATTTTCAAGACACTGGTACGACGCTAACTAAGTCAAAAAAGGGAACATTATATGTCACGTATTTTATTTTTTGCCGGCATCGCATTTTTTACGGTGTTTATCTGCGGCTTTGTCAATCAGCCGGGCAGTTCCAAATTTTCCGGTCCGAGCGAGTTTAACGCTCAGCCATGGGGACCCAAATTAATGCAGTCGGACGACCAGGTCTGGAAACTCTTTGCCAAATGTAAAATTAAAACGGATAAGGATCTCTCCGCCCGGATCACCTATACTCCCGGCGTCAAAGCCATGGACGGCAAGAATGTGACCATCAGCGGCTTTATGCTGCCTCTGGAGTCACAAGATAAGTTCAGTCATTTTCTGCTCGTCAAGAATGCCCCCACGTGCGCTTTTTGCCCTCCCGGCGGCCCAAACGAGATTGTGGAGGTTTTCTCCACCAAGCCGATGACTTGGAAGGAAAACCTGATCACATTATCGGGCACGCTAATACTGGTGAATGACGGCAAGAAAGGGGTCTTTTTTCAGATGAAAGATGCTGTGGAAAGGTAATAGACCGAGGAGCTGTAATGGAAGCAAAAGAATTCAGAGGGAGGAGTGTGGCAACGGGAACACGAACCGAATGGGTTTCAGTCATTGCCGGCATTGCTTGCAGTGTATTGTTTTTTGTTCTTTTAATCTACGCCGCCTCTTTCTATTTTTCCCGGTTTTACGGGTGTGATTGCGGGGGAGACTCCCTGTTTTCGGGATCAAGGATCGTTCAATCGGATGACCGGCTTTGGAAGGATTTTGCCAAATGTAAAATAAAAACGGATCGCAATCTTTCCGGCAGCATAACCTATACTTCCGGCGTCAAGGCCATCGACGGCAAGAAAGTTACCATCAGCGGTTTTATGCAGCCGCTGGAGGCTAAAGATAAGTTCAGCCATTTTCTGCTGAGCAAAAATGCTCCCACCTGTGCCTATTGTCCTCCCAGCAAGCCCAATGAGGTTGTCGAGGTATTCACCTCCGGACAGGTGATGTGGAAGCAAGACCTGATCACAATCTCAGGCACACTCATACTCGTGAATGACGGCAGCAGAGGCGTTTTTTTCCAGATGAAGGATGCCGTGGAAAGGCAATGAAATGCCGGACATCTTAAGCTTTTAAATTTACTGGCACAACAGATGCAGACAAATTCTGTTAAGAATAGAATGATTATGGCAATGGCGCCGTACCCTTCCGAGGTTGCGGCGTTTTTGCTTTTGGAGAAAGTTATGGAAAACCAGGAAAAAAGTCAGCAGGTAATCATCGACGACACCACTCTGCGCGACGGCGAGCAGACGGCGGGAGTGGTCTTCTCCAAGCGGGAAAAAACCGCCATCGCCCGTATGCTGGACTCCATCGGCGTGGGGGAGATCGAGTGCGGCATTCACGCCATGGGAAAGGAAGAACAGTCCAGTATACGCACCCTGGTCGATCTGGGCCTGAACGCCCGCCTGATCACCTGGAACCGGGCACTGGTGCCTGAAATTGAGGCAAGTATTGCCTGTGGTGTGCAGGCGGTGGACATTTCACTCTCGGTGTCAGATCAGATGATCGTGCATAAACTCCGCAAAAACCGCGAAGCGGTCAAGGAGCAGCTCAAGGTCGCTCTCGGTTTTGCCAAGAGCCGCAACCTCTACGTATCGGTTGGAGGCGAGGATGCCAGTCGCGCCGATATGGGGTTTCTGGTGGAACTGATGGAGATTACCCGCTCGCTGGGTGGTGATCGTTTCCGCTTTTGCGATACGCTCGGGATCATGGACCCGTTCAGCATGTTTGACAAGGTGACGTATCTGAGGAAGTCGGTTCCCGAGGTTGATATCGAGGTGCACACCCACAACGACCTGGGGATGGCGACCGCCAATGCCATCGCCGGCATCCGTGCCGGTGCGAAATTCGTCAACACCACGATTAACGGTCTGGGAGAGCGTGCCGGCAACGCGGCTCTCGAAGAGGTCGTCATGGGACTGAAGCACGCCTGCGGGGTCGAGACAGGCATAGACACCCATCGCTTCCGCGAGATGTCGCTTTTTGTCGCCAAGGCATCCCACCGCCCGCTTTCGGTCTCCAAACCGGTGGTGGGCTCACGGGTCTTCGCCCACGAATCGGGGCTGCACGCTGACGGCGTCATCAAGGATCCGCATAATTATGAAGGCTTCGACCCGGCGGAAGTCGGTCTGACCCGCAGCATCGTGGTGGGCAAACATTCCGGCTCGGGCGGATTGATAGAGCGCTATCGCAGCATGGGTATCGTTGTCAGCCGAAAACAGGCGGAGCCGCTGCTGGAGCAGACACGGGCCATGTCATGCAAACGAAAGCGTGATCTTACCAACTGTGAGCTGATAGCCATTTATCTTGGCGAAGAAGGGCTGCCGAAGGCGGCATAACCCTTCGACTCCGCTCAGGGGCCGCCCCTTCGAGTCTGCTCAGGACCGTCCGGTGGAAGTCTGAAATATGAATGGAAAACAGACTCCGGTTGGTGAGCGGAGTCGAACCAAAGGAGAGTAAATCATGTGTGAAGCAGGAACTTCTTATGTACCCATTTCCGAAGCGGCACAGCTGCTGGAAACTACCGAAATGCGGGTGTTGATGATGCTCAAGAAAAACGAACTGCAGGGAAAAATGGTGGATGAGGCGTGGTATGTGGACCGGTCATCATTGCAGCTGTGCGGCAAACCGAAGGCTGCGGACATTGTCAAACCGAGCGGTTGCGGCGGTGGTTGTGGCGGCGGCTGCGGGGGACATTAGCAGGCTAGATCAGGGAGGTGGTGCCAATGGCAGTCATCATCAAAGCATCAGACGTTAAATTCAGATATCCGCGGGACGTTGCCAATCGGAACAAGCCCAAGTTTGCCGGTCTGCCGGACCCGGCGCCGTTCAATCGTCATGACCTGTACGAGATCCTGCCGATGCTGACAGCCGTCATGAACGAGCTGGGGAGTAATGACGGCGAGGTGCTGCATATGATAGAGGATGCCCTCAACACGATGCCGGGCTTCATCACGACCCGGGGCGAGGTCTTTGACTACCTGCAGGGATCGGTCAGGGAATGCTTGAGACGGTAGGGGATATCTGGGAGTATAGCGGCAGGGGGGTCATCGCCATCACCACCAATGGTTCAGTGACCCGGGACGGACGGGCGATATTCGGGCGCGGCGTGGCGAAACAGGCTGCGCTTCGTTTTGCCGGACTTGCCGAAATTTTAGGCAGACGGCTCTCGGAACAGGGCAACCATGTATATGATCTCGGTAACGGTATCGTCACCTTCCCGGTGGAAGAAACACCATGGTCACAGCCCGACCTGCGCATCATCGCCCGTTCGGCGGAAGAGCTGCGGCGTCTGGCGGATCGCTCGGGATGGGAACGGATCGTAGTTCCCCGGCCGGGGTGTGGTGGCGGGGGGCTTTCGTGGCAGGATGTTCCGCCGCTTCTTGAAACTTGCCTGGATCACCGTTTTCTTGTAACCAGTCAATAGCTGAAAAACCGGCCTCACGCGACGCCGCAACGACGCAGCGCAAAGCTTTTAAACAAGTCTTTTTTTGGTTTTACGTTGCGTCGTTGCGTGAAACTTGTTGCTTTCGGATTTCGCTTTGAGCATTGCCATGTCCCCGAAGGATATGTAATGAAGAAAATACTGCATATCATTCAGAATGACCCCGAAGTTCCCCCCGGCAACATCATCGACAACCTCACGATCCCGTTTGTTATTCATCATCCGTACAGCGACGGTCATCTTCCAGAGTTGGAACAGATCTCCGCGTTGATCGTTATGGGGGGCGCGATGGGAGCGAATGACGACGGACGGCATCCATTCCTCGGCGATCTGAAAAGACTTGTTCGCCACATAGTGGCAACCGGGGTTCCCTACCTTGGCATCTGCCTTGGGGGACAGCTGCTGGCGGCTGCCCTGGGGGGAGCGGTTGTCTCTCATCGCTGGGAAGAGCTCGGAACGTTGAACGTCTCTCTGACAGATGAGGGGAAAACGGACCGGCTATTCGCCGGTATTCCGGAGGTGTTCGGCACCTTTCAGTGGCACCACGACAGTTTTGATATTCCGGATGGCGGTGTGCTGCTGGCAACTTCGGCGGCATGTCCGCACCAGGCTTTCCGGGTTGGGGAAAATGCCTGGGGGCTTCAGTTCCATCCCGAGGTGACGGAGCCGATAATCCATGAATGGTGCGCCTGGGATAGCTCCATAAGGAAAAAAACGGAAGAGCTGATCGCCGGCTTTGCCAAAGAGCAGGCTGCGTATGTTGCGACCGTCCGGCAACTTCTCCGGAATTTCCTACGGATTGCCGGACTTTGCTGATCTAATATTCCGCACGAACAGGATGTTGTCCTGTATAGAAGATGATCATTTTCACAGGATTTCATTTTTTAATGTGAACGCTGTTCCATCCCGAGTGTCCTGGATTAGAGGCCTGGCGGGCATTGTTGCCCGTTGGCATGGATAGTGTACTATCAGGAAGCAGGGTGACTGCAAGAAGCGTCACCACAACCACCACCAAACTCTGTCAACCAGGCATCCACGCCCCGCTCTCAGCCATGAGATGCGGGGCGTTTTTTGTGGTTGAACTTCATGAATGGAGCACGCCGCTCAAAAAGGGCGGGGATCATGGCACAATGATGTGATGCCACCATGAGGCGACTTGATTTGCCACCCCGATACGTTTAGCCGTCCACAAGACCGGACGAAGGAGATTTCCATGAGACAGATCGCGATTTACGGTAAAGGCGGCATCGGCAAGTCTACAACCACCCAGAATACGGTGGCGGGGCTGGCTTCGCTGGGTAAAAAGATAATGATTGTGGGCTGTGACCCCAAGGCCGACTCCACCCGCCTGATTCTGCATGCCAAGGCCCAGAATACGGTTATGGATCTGGTGCGCGAACTGGGTACCGTTGAAGACCTGGAACTGAATGATGTAATGAAAGTCGGTTACGGGGATATCAAGTGCGTCGAGTCAGGCGGGCCTGAGCCCGGCGTCGGCTGCGCCGGCCGAGGTGTCATTACCGCTATCAACTTCCTGGAGGAAAACGGCGCTTACACACCCGATCTGGATTTTGTTTTTTACGACGTCCTAGGTGATGTTGTCTGCGGCGGGTTTGCCATGCCGATTCGTGAAGGGAAGGCGGAGGAGATTTATATTGTCACCTCCGGAGAAATGATGGCCATGTACGCCGCCAACAACATTTCCAAAGGTATTCTCAAGTATGCGTCATCGGGCAAGGTGCGTCTGGCGGGGCTGATCTGTAACGCCAGGAAGACGGACAAGGAATTCGAACTGGTCTCGGCGCTGGCCGCCAAGCTCGGCACCCAGATGATACACTTCGTACCCCGCGACAATCAGGTACAGCGCGCAGAACTGCGCCGGATGACCGTCATAGAATATTCCCCGGAACATCCCCAGGCTCAGGAATATCTGACCCTGGCCCAGAAGATCAACGACAACAAGATGCTGGTGATTCCCACGCCGCTGGAGATGGAAGAGCTGGAAGAACTGCTGATGGAGTTCGGGATCATGGAGGCGGATGATGAGGACAACGTGGGTGTGGCAGAGGCGGCATAGCGACAATTTATCAGGCTGATTCAAGTCGGCGGGGCCGGGCTGCTTTTGAAAAGCGACCCGGCCCTTTTTCGTCAAGCGCCACCTATTCCACCTTGTCCAGGCTAAGGGCAAAGGTTAGATCCAGTCCCGCCAGCGGGTGATTGCCGTCCAGGGTGACATCGCTGTCGCTCACCGCCGTTACAACCATCACTCGCGACGTTCCCCCTTTGAACTCGATGCTTAATTTTTGACCAGGAGCGATCTCTTTGTCGGCAGGAAAAGTCCGGCGGGATACGCAGATGATATTTTCCTGGAGCCGCGGTCCGTAGGCTTCATCGGCAGTAAGGACGATGTTTTTCACCTCTCCGGCCCGCATACCGATAATCGCCCGCTCAAGAGCCGGGAAGACCTGTCCGGAGCCGATGGTGAAGGTCTGCGGTCCGTGCTCGTCGGTGCTGTGGAATATCCTGCCGTTGTCCAGGGTGCCGATATATCTGATGGTAACGGTGCTGCCTGTTTCTGCACGTAACATGGAGTTCTCCTTTTTGTCCCTCATCCCGAAGCGCAGCCGCAGGCTCCGCAGGTACAGAGCCGCAGGCCGCATTCTCCGCAGCCCGGATTCTTCGGGTCGCGGCCGTCAACCGTTTTGCCGCAGACAGGGCATTGATAGCGGTAGAAGGCGAAGCCGCAGTTGCGGCAGACCAGTTTTTTGTCGTCATCGTTCTTGGTGACGATATGGATCGAGCCGCAGATCAGGCAGACCGAGGCCATCTCCGGCTTGCTCCTGATACCGTCGCGCTGCTTGCGATAGCGATCGTACAGTTTCTTGGCCGTGTCCCTGTCGAGCTGTTCCATAGCATTCTCTCTCCGGTGTTGAAGATGGTCTCTGCAACTTTGTTGCCGGATTTGATCGGAAGGTATGGAATGTCGCGATGTATGGGATGAGAGAGGAAAAAGAGGGGTGATGCGACTGAAGCAATTTTCCGTACCAAAAATGTTTCACGCGCCGACGCGACGTAAAACCGAGACAAAAAAATGTAGGAGATGAAAAGCGTTACTTCAAACGGCGCGGTTTCTTCGCGGCCAGTTGCTTGAAATTTTCGTTACTCACCACCGGTTTACCGCTCTGGGTTTCGATATCCTTGCGCGTTCTGCCGGCCACCGCGCCGCCGTCCCGAGCATCTTTAACCAGCGGCTCAAAGCCTTGTGAATCGCGGTCCCGATGCAGTTTGGTGGTGGTCGCTTCGGCCAGCATGGTCAGGATCAATTCGATGTCGGTCATGTGGTCGCGCAAGTTCTCCCGCTCCAGCCCCTTGACCTCCTTGTATTCATCCACTTTGAGATCAAAAGCCCCCTGCATGATCTCGTTGGTAAGAATGGCGTAAGCCGTATTGCCGGCTGCACCCCGGTTTTTCCATTCATCGGTCAGATCCTGGCGGCCGGCGATACCACGCAACCGTTTGTCGATCCACTCCTTGGGATACCCTTTTTTCTCGTACAGCTCCTGCATGCGGGCCATGGCCAGTTCAGGATTCTCGATTTCCTCAAGGCGCTGATAGCCGACCTTTGCCAGCCAGAGTTTGAACGGTTCGGCTTTTGGTGATGGGATCGACTGGATGATGCGCAAGAGACCTTCGGTGCTGGCGCAATCGGTAAGGTATTTCTTGCCGTCGGCAGACTCCAGTTTGAGTTGTCGACAGATTGTCGATAACTCAAACCCCGAAACCTTCTCGCGTTTTTTGATCCGATACCAATAGTCCTTTGGGTCGGGGCTGTCCGTGAGTGCACCGACAACATCCACAATCGAAAAATACCACTTCTCCTCAAGAGCATCCCACGCCGAGCGTATTTTTTTAGATTCAAACAGTTTAATGGCGCTCATAACGTTACTCCGTCACAGTTCATCTTTTATGTGCCGCGTACTCTGCTATTCGTTCCTTCACAATATCCGCAGCCTTGAGCATCACGGCATCATGGCCATAACTGCTGAGTATTCTGTCGGCGATAACCTGGGCTGAAAACTCTTCTACAGGTTTCTGAAAGTATTCGGCAAAGCGTTTGATCTGTTCATCGGTGGGAAAACGGTCACCCAGTTCGAAGCGACTCAGCAGGGTGGAATCTATTTCCACCGCCGCAGCAACCACGCGGAGCGGGACATTCTTTTTCAGTCGCAGCGTGCGTATGAGTTCACCAAATGTAAGCATGTCTTGACCGTAATAGTTTTGACAAATATTGTCAATATTTTTATGAAGCCACGGGGTTAAGTTTGAGTTTCAGCATTTTCTGGGCGTGACTGCATCCCGTGCAGCACGCTTGGTTCTGCATATAATTACAGCAGATCGTCCCCCGACTTTTCGGCACAAAATCGAAACAGCCGTAATAACGGCTTAATTTCTCTGCTGGATTTTGGCATGCGTTATGTACTATTAAGATATAACGATTGTCAGGAGGGGTAATGCGTACCATTATATCTCTTTTTCTGGTCATGCTGTTCGCACTGCCGGTGCAGGCGGCCGAGCTGTCCATATCCGCCGCCGCCAGCCTGAAAGAGGTCATCAACGAACTGTCGGTAAGTTACGCCGGAAAGAATCCGGGCGTGACGTTCACCAAAATTTATGGCGGTTCCGGCCAGTTGGCCAAGCAGGTCGAGCAGGGGGCGCCCGCCGATATCTTTATATCCGCCAACTACGAATGGATGGAGTACCTGAAAACAAGGGGAGTGGTCGATGTGAAGAGCGTCGATACTTTCGCCTACAACGTGCTGGTCTTTGCCGGGAGGACGGAACAGAAGATTGGCGGATTCCGGGATGTCGTCAGACTTGCGAGAATCGCCATCGGCAGCCCTAAAAGCGTTCCGGCCGGAGAATATGCGATGGAGGCCTTCAGGAAGGCTGGGCTCGATAAACAGCTTGAAAAGAAGCTGGTTATAGCCAAGGATGTGCGGGAATGCCTGATGTATGCCGAACGGGGCGAGGTGGACGGCGCCTTTGTCTACAAAACCGACGCGCTGCAACTGGCCGGAAACAGTAAAATACTGTTCACCGTGCCGCAGGATCTCTATCCCCGCGTGAGCTATCCGATGGCGCTGACGGCGTCCGGAGCAAAAAAGCCTGAAGCGGCCGCCTTCCTTGCCTTCCTGAAAACCTCCGAGGCGAAGGCGGTCTTGATGAAACACGGATTCCAGGTAAGATAGGACATCATGCCGAGTTTTTCATCCGCCGAATATGCCGCGATACTCCTGTCGCTGAAGGTGGCGTCCACCGCAACCCTGGTGTCGCTCCCCTTCGGATTCGGTGCGGCTTACCTGATGACGTACTGCCGGTTCCGGGGCAAGATCGCCCTGGATGTGGCCGTCAATCTTCCCCTGACGCTGCCGCCGGTGGTCATCGGCTATCTGCTGCTCATCCTGCTGGGGCAGAAGGGGTTCATCGGCCGCCATCTGCTGGAGCCGCTCGGGATCAGGCTGATCTTCACCTGGAAGGCGGCGGTGATCGCCACGGCCGTGGTCGGGTTTCCGCTCTTGGTCCGTTCGATCCGTATCGGGATGGAGACCATCGATCCGATGATTATCAAGGCGTCCCGCACCCTGGGGGCCGGGTGGCTGGATGCGATGTTCTCGGTCATCATACCGCTTTCCCTCCGCGGCGTGCTTGCCGGTTCGGCGCTGATGTTCGCCCGCGCCCTGGGCGAATTCGGAGCCACCATCATCGTGGCCGGCAATATCCCGGGGGTAACGCAGACCATTCCGCTGGCGATTTACGACTATGCCAGTTCACCCGACGGCGATGCCATGGCGATGCTGCTCTGTCTGGTTTCCGTGGTCATTTCGGTTCTGGTGCTGCTGTTTCACGAATACTTGAGCCGGCGCATGATCAGGGTGGATTGACATGGAACTCCGCATAGTCCTGCAAAAGCGATTCGGTAGTTTTGACCTCGATATGGATGTCGCCATATCCCATTTCAGGACCGGCGTCTTCGGGCCGTCCGGCAGCGGCAAATCCACTCTGGTGAGCATGATTGCCGGTCTGGAAAGGCCGGACAACGGCCTGATCCAGCTGAACGGTGAAACCCTTTTTGACGGCAGTTTGGACATGCCGCCGGACAAGCGGCGCATCGGCATCATTTTTCAGCACCCGCACCTGTTCCCGCATTTAAGCACGCAGGGCAATCTTCTCTACGGCCTCAACCGCTGCCCCGCCGACCTGCGCAGGGTGGATTTCGACACACTGGTGGAGGTGCTGCAGATCGGTCACCTGCTGAAGCGGGGGGTAAACCATCTCTCCGGCGGTGAGAAACAACGGGTAGCCATCGGGCGCGCCGTGCTTTCCAATCCGCGGCTGCTGCTGATGGATGAACCGCTGTCGGCGCTGGACGACACCCTGCGCTTTCAGATTATCGGCTATCTGAAGAGCGTCTGTGAAACCTTCTCCATCCCGTTTATCTTCATCTCCCATTCGCTGCTGGAGATGCGTCTGATGGCCGACCAGGTGTTGAACGTCGCCGGCGGGCGCATCATCGGAAGTTCCAGCGCCGAAGAGCTGGCCCGTCAGCGCCTGGGCAGCAGCCAGGTTGGCTATATCAATCTCCTGGAACTGGGACGCTCCTGTGAGGCCGGCACCCTGTACGCTTATCCCTGGGGTGCTGCACGGCTTCTGCTTTCTGCCGGTTCGGACCGCGACAACTCCATCGCGGAGCTTTCCTCCAAGGACATCATCCTCTTCAAACAGCACCCGGAAGCCATCAGCGCCCGCAACCTCCTGCAATGCACAGTTCGCTCCCTGTTCAGCTCGGGGAGAAAGATCGGCGTGGAACTGGAATGTAGCGGTAATACGCTGATCTCGGAGGTTGTTCAGGATGCGGTCACCGAATTGGGTATCGCACCGGGAGGCACCGTATATGCCGCCGTCAAGGCCTCGGCGTTCCGCATGTTACCCGGCTGATTAATTTTTCGGCAGATGCCTGTGATGCTGGCGCATCGTCCCCCTCGCTTCACCCTTCCCAAGTCGCCCTTTTCGGGAGCACAGTTCCATAACAGGCCGTTATTAATGAATAATACAATATTGGCACGCCCTATGCTTTAAAGTGATCAAGCAGCACGCAGCAAAGTTTATGACAGATCAAGTTTATTCAGGCAAAGGCGCCTCCATCAAAATGGGGCGCCTTTTTATTTAGCCCCTACAAAAACCCCACATGTTCACGGATTGGTGAGCGAAAGGAGCAACACAATGAGACAGATCGCAATTTACGGCAAGGGCGGCATCGGCAAATCAACTACAACCCAGAACACGGTGGCCGGTCTGGCCTCTCTCGGCAAGAAAGTCATGATCGTAGGTTGTGACCCCAAAGCCGACTCAACCCGTCTGATTCTGCACGCGAAAGCTCAGAATACGGTTATGGATCTGGTGCGCGAACTGGGAACAGTTGAGGACCTGGAACTGCAGGACGTCATGAAGGTCGGCTACGGCGACATCAAATGCGTCGAGTCCGGCGGACCCGAGCCGGGTGTCGGCTGCGCCGGCCGTGGTGTCATCACCGCCATCAACTTCCTGGAAGAGAACGGCGCCTATACCCCTGATCTCGATTTTGTCTTCTACGACGTTCTCGGCGACGTTGTTTGCGGCGGGTTCGCGATGCCGATCCGCGAGGGGAAGGCTGAAGAAATATACATTGTAACCTCCGGCGAGATGATGGCGATGTACGCCGCCAACAACATCTCCAAGGGTATCCTCAAGTACGCAACATCCGGTAAAGTCCGTCTTGCGGGCCTGATCTGCAACGCCAGAAAGACCGACATGGAGTTCGAGCTGATTTCGGAACTGGCACGTCGTCTCGGCACCCAGATGATCCATTTCGTTCCCCGCGACAACCAGGTGCAGAGAGCCGAGTTGCGCAGAATGACCGTTATCGAATACTCGCCGGAACATCCGCAGGCGAAGGAATATCTGACTCTGGCCCAGAAGATTAACGACAACAAGATGCTGGTGATTCCGACTCCACTGGAGATGGAAGAACTGGAAGAGCTGCTGATGAAGTTCGGCATCATGGAAGAAGAAGACGAGAGCATCGTCGGTATTGTCGAGCAGGCAGCGGCGTAGGTGACGAACGCTAGGTAGAATCTGAACGGATAATTGTGAGGGTAACCAGAGTACCCCTTAAGGAGACATATTATGTCAGACAAGATAAGAAAAATTGAAGGCATAACCAAGGAATCCACCCAGGCCATGATCGATGATGCCCTGTCGGTGTACCCGGAAAAAGCCAGGAAGAAGCGCGCTCCGCATCTGGCGCCGAACGATGCCGCCTCCGGCTGCGCTTCGGTAAAGTCCAACAAGAAAACCGTTCCCGGTGTGATGAGCGCCCGCGGCTGCGCCTATGCCGGCGCGAAGGGGGTCGTCTGGGGTCCGATCCGCGATATGGTCCATGTATCACACGGCCCGGTCGGCTGCGGCTGGTACTCCTGGGGCACCCGCCGTAATATGATGAGCGGCATCACCGGCGTTACCAGCTTCCCGATGCAGTTTACCTCCGATTTCCAGGAAAAGGACATCGTCTACGGCGGCGACAAGAAACTCAAGACCCTCCTGGAGGAGGCCCATGACCTGTTCCCGCTGGCCAAGGGGATCTCGGTCCTTTCCGAATGTCCGGTCGGCCTGATCGGCGACGATATCAACTCGGTGGCCAAAAAGACCGCCGCCGAGCTTGATATTCCGATCATCCCCTGTAACTGCGAGGGTTTCCGCGGTGTCTCCCAGTCGCTGGGTCATCATATCTCCAACGACACGATTCGCGACTACATCATCGGGACCCGCGAATTTGCCGAGCCGGAAAGCCCCTATGACATCGCCCTGATCGGTGAATACAACATCGGTGGCGACGCCTGGTCAACCAAACCGCTGCTCGAAGAGTGCGGCCTCAACGTCAAGGCTGTCTGGACCGGCGACGGCGAACTGGAGAAGATCGCCGCCACTCATACGGTAAAGCTCAACGTCATCCACTGCTACCGCTCCATGAACTACATGTGCAAGGTAATGGAAGAGAAGTTCGGCATCCCCTGGATCGAGCTCAACTTCTTCGGTCCGACCAAGATCAAGGAGAGCCTGCGCAAACTCGCCGAGCTGTTCGACGACAACATCAAGGCCAAGGTGGAAGCCGTGATCGCCAAATACGATCCGATCATGCAGGCAATCATCGAAGAATACAAGCCGCGTCTGGACGGCAAGAAGGTCATGCTGCTGGTCGGCGGCCTCCGTCCGCGTCACACCATCGGCGCCTATGAGGATCTGGGCATGGATTGCGTCGGTTCCGGGTACGAATTCGCCCACACCGACGACTACGACCGCACCGCCCCGGAAATGCCGGACGCCACGGTAGTCTACGACGACCCGTCCGAGTACGAGTTCGAGAAGTTTGCCGATGCCTTGAAGCCCGACCTGATCGGCTCCGGCATCAAGGAAAAGTACGTGTTCCAGAAGATGGGTATCCCGTTCCGTCAGATGCACAGCTGGGACTACTCCGGCCCTTACCACGGCTACAAGGGATTCGAGGTATTTGCCCGCGACGTGGATATGGCAATCAACAGCCCGACCTGGAAACTGGTCAAGGCGCCGTACTAACCCCCCCTCAATCCCCCCCTTATCAGGGGGGAGGTCACGCCCTTCTCTCCCCTGATAAGGGGAGGCCGGGAGGGGTTACATAATTCCCGCGCCGTGAACAGATTAGTTCCGGGCGGCTAAAGGAGTAAATCATGTCAAACTTACTAGGACTTGAAGTCAAGAAGATCGTCGAAACCACGCCTGAAGAAATAGAACGGGTCAAAGAGTGGATCAACACCGAAGAATATAAAGAGAAAAACTTTGCCCGCCAGGCGCTGGTGATCAACCCGGTCCACGCCTGTCAGCCGCTGGGCGCCCAGCTGGCTGCCCACGGCTTCGAGGGTACCCTGCCGTTCGTTCATGGTTCACAGGGGTGCGCCTCCTACTACCGCTCGACCCTGAACCGTCATTTCCGTGAGCCGGCTCCGGCGGTCTCCGATTCGATGACCGAGGACGGCGCGGTGTTCGGCGGCCAGAACAACCTCCATGAGGGCCTGGAAAACGCCAATGCTATCTATAAACCGAAGATGATCGCCGTGTTTACCTCCTGCATGCCGGAAGTCATCGGCGACGACCTGACCGCCTTCATCAAGAACGCCAAGCAGAAAAATTGTGTGCCCAAGGAGCTGCCGGTCCCTTACGCCAACACCCCCAGCTTCAACGGTACCCATATCCACGGCTATGACTCGATGCTGGTTTCGATCCTGCAGACTCTCACCGAGGGGAAACAGATCGAGGGGCGCTGCACCGGCAAGCTGAACCTGATCGCCGGCTGTGACTTCAATACCGGCGACTACCGCGAATACAAGCGCATCCTGAAGGAATTCGGCATCCCGTACACTATTCTGGCCGATATCTCCGACACTTTTGACTCACCCGCAGACGGCACATATCATGTCTACGCCGGCGGCACCAAGCTGGAAGACGCCGCCGATTCGATCAACGGCAAGGCCACCATCGCCATCGGCCCGTATGCCACGCCGAAGACCTTCGGCTGGATCAAGGACAACTACTCCGGCAAGCATGTCACGATGCCGATGCCGATCGGTATCGAGAAGACCGATGCCTTCATCATGAAAGTCGCCGAGCTGTTCGGCAAGGAAGTTCCTGCTTCACTGAAAAATGAGCGCGGCCGCGCCGTCGATGCCATTACCGATTCACATCAGTACATGCACGGCAAAAAATTTGCCGTCTACGGCGACCCGGATTACCTGATGGGATATGTTTCCTTCCTGCTGGAAATGGGCGCCATTCCGTATCACATCCTCTGCAGCCGCGGCAGCAAGAAGGTCGAGAAGGAGCTGCAGGCGCTGCTCGACACCTCTATGTACGGCAAGGAAGGCAAAATCTACATGAACAAGGATCTCTGGCATCTGCGTTCACTGCTGGTGACCGATCCGGTTGATGCCGTTATCGGCGACAGCCACGGCAAGTTCGCCACCCGCGACGCCAAGGTACCGCTGTTCCGCTTCGGTTTCCCGGTATTCGACCGGGTCAACAAGCACCGCTACCCGCTGATCGGCTACCAGGGTATGATCAACATGGTGACCGAGATCTGCAACAAGTTTATCGATATCAAGGATGAGACCTGTGAAGATCGGGATTTTGAACTGATGCGGTAGGTTTAGCTACAACCAGTAATTCTTGTCAAACGGGCGGCCGCCACATGGTCGCCCGTTTTATTTTTTGATTCGAAATCCCGCACTGCATTGTGGTGTTTTATGTAAACATCAATTATAGTCCGTTAAATTTAATAGCCACGGTTTTTATTGGGGTTCCGCTTTTGGGGTTCTCTTGTAGTAACATTTGACCTGGTCAAATGAATTTAAAATAGGAGGGGAAAGTGAAAAAGTTAATTTCAGTGGGAATGTTGGTGTGTGTCGGTATATTGTCAGGTTGTGCCTCATCAGTGCCGGTTGGGGGGCTTTACACGGAGCTCAAACTCCCAATCACATCAACAGGGATTTCAGGAAAAAAGGTAGGGATATCTGAATGTAAAAGCATACTTTCTCTCGTAGCAATTGGAGATTGCAGCATAGAGGCCGCGAAGAAAAATGGCGGGATCACAAAAGTATCCAATATAGATTGGGAAGCGAAGAACGTTCTCGGCTTGTTCGGGGAATATAAGCTACGCGTCACCGGCGAGTAATTGTGGCTTAGGTGTCAGGTAGGCATGGAATGGGCACTTCTTGAGAGTGCCCATTCCATTTTATGGCACAAGCAATAAGAAGCACCCCCTTACAGGTAACTGGTGATTGGCTGTCCATCGGGAATTTAGGGGACACCTTACTTGTTCTTACCCCGCCGCATCTCCCCAACTATAAAGCCCGCCAAAAGCGGGCTTTCCTGTCTGTCTTGTCATCTGATCGAATGAGAAAGAGTAGACGTCGCGGCACGTCTATGATAGTTAATCCCTTTGTCCCAAGGGGCAGCAGACCACCAGGAACAGGAACCGACACCATGAAATATGACGCTCCAGAACTCCGGCACGGCTATACGAACCGCGTACTTGAAATCGACCTTGGCGATAGCTCTATCGAAACGACCGAACTCGATCCGGAAGTACGCGATTATTTCCTGGGTGGCAGGGGGCTGGGGCTCTACCTGCTGCATCAGGCTACCAGTGCCACCACTAAAGCTTCCGACCCGGAGAACCCGCTGATTCTCGCCAATGGCCCGCTCGGCGGGATTCCGCAGTTCCCCGGCACGGCCAAGGCGATGGCGGTCTCGCTCTCGCCGCTCACCGGCGTACCGGGCGTCTCGAACTTCGGCGGCTATTTCGGCGCCTTCCTCAAGTTTGCCGGTTTCGATGCCCTGCAGGTGACCGGCAAAGCGGGGCGTGACGTGATGATCGTCATCAACGGCTTCAGTCACGAGGTCACCATTGAAGACATCTCGCACCTGGACGAGTCTTTCGACATCGAGCGGATGGTCGATGAGAAATTTACCACGGCCGGTTTTGACCGCCGCACCATCGCCTTCATGTCCACCGGCACCGGTGCCGACCATACCACGTTCGGCTGCATCAACAGCCACTACTTCGATGTCACCAAGCCGACCCCGACGGGAAAGGGGCTCTACCGCACCAAGCAGGCCGGGCGGACCGGCATCGGTTCGGTTATGAGTGACAAGGGGGTCCGGGCCATCGTGGTGCTAGCCCCCTATCCGCAGGGGGACAACCCCTACGGCGCGGCCGACTGGGAGAGGGCGAAAGATGCCGGGAAAAGACTGCACAAGGTGGTCAAGGAGGTCGATCCCACATCCTTGCGCATGTCCCGCAAGGGGAGCGCCGGGCTGATCACCTTCATGAACAGGGACGAATACCGTTCCCTTCCGGTCAACAACTTCCAGGCCGGGTCCGACCCGCGCGCCCCGCAGATCTGCGGCTCGTTTTACGAGGAACACCTCTTCGAGCACCGCGGCATGGACGGCTGTTTTCCCGGCTGCAACCTGCAGTGCAACAAGGGTGGCAGGGTGACGCTCGTTTCCGGCGACCACACGGGGGAGCGGGTCTGGGTTGACGGCCCGGAATACGAGACCGCCGCCGGCTTCGGCTCCAATCTGGGGATCTGGAACCCCGAATTCATCCTGGAAGCCAACTGGCACTGCGACAACTACGGCATCGACACCATCAGCACCGCCACCATCATGGCCTTTATCATGGAGTGCTTCCAGCGCGGCTTCCTGACAGCCGCCGACTGCGACGGGATGGAGATGGTCTGGGAGAATGAGGCAGCGGCGCTGGAGTTTATTCACCGGCTGGCGCGCGGCCAGGGAGAACTGATACGGGTGGCCGGCCAAGGGATGCTGCCGCTGGTGGAATGGGTGGCGGCGCGCTACGAGAAGAAAAGCGGGATCGATCCCCGTCCGGAACTGAACCTGTTTGCCATGCAGACCAAGGGGCTCCCTTTCTCCTTCTACCGGACCCACCGTTCCCTCTCCATGCAGGGTTCCTACGCCGCGGCCAGCGACATCGGGGCGCACCATGCCGCCGCCTGGCTGATCAAGGCCGATCTGCTCGGGGCATTTCCGACATTTGAAGAGAAAGCCTGGGCGCTGATCTCCTATCCCAGGGTCCGTCTCGGCAACGATAACCTGGGACTCTGCAAACTCCCCTGGGTGGATGTCTTCAACCCTGAATCGGCCGGAAGAACCGAAGGAGATATCCACATCAATCCCGCTTCCCAGGAGATCTACGCCGATTTTATCAACGCCATGCTCGGCACGGAGATGACCTGGCAGGAGATCTTCGCCCGGACCGACCGCGACATAAACTTGCAGCGGGTGATGAACGTCATGCGCTACGGCCGCAGTACCCCGGACTACGACCGGATTCCGGATCGCGCCGTCGGCCCTACATCCGATCTCCTCTACATGGATGAAGCCGACTTCAATGACGGCGAAGTGGCGCGAATCCTGGGCATCAGTGCCGGAGAGATCGCCTCCCTTGACACGACCCGCAAACGCGAGGCGCTGATGGCGTACCGGAAGCAGGAGCTGCGCAAGCTGATCGAGGTTTACTATGCAGAGCGGGGGTGGAACGTCAACGGTGTTCCGTTTATTGATACGCTTCAGGAGCTGGGGTTGTGGGAGTTTCTGACCCTCCAGGCGCAGGGGAGCATCATGGCGCTGCAGGAATAGGTTTGAGAAAAGGTCAACCCAAAGGTGGCAACTTCAGATTGCCGGCACGCAGTTGGAAAAGTATATACATGTAGATGAAAATGGATAAGTGAAAAACGGGCAAAAAGCATCTACTGGTATATGCATGGCTGGTATCTATATATAGATGCTTTTATATACAGGTAGATGCTTGCATATACATGTAGATGACAGGCTCTAACCGGTGATCTACTAGTTGGCCGGAGGATAAAGGATAACCAATGATAAGTGAGACTACTTGGCACAGAAGTGAGGAAAAGCAAACGAAATTCGAATGGTGTGCAATGGATGAAGGGCTTCATCTAAGGCATGAGAACGGAAATCCTCCTTATGTAATTCCTTGGAGAATGTTTAATTCGATCTTGCGACAAGCAATGGCTATGGCAGCAGCAAACAACGGTGAAATAACAGCGGGAACACACCAATCGAATCCTTCTCCTGGCTCAGTTGGAGAATGGGTGCTTGCACAAAATTTTACTCTTGAACCTGGTGCCCTAACACCTAGGCATCTGTCCTTCCTCGGCCCCATATTCGGACGCATGGGCTTCTTCACCCGAAGTATTGAAGGAAACTCGATAAAGTGGGTGCTCACAGTATGACTCAACCTGCTGATTTTACACTCTGGCTTCAACCACAAGTTGTTGTGCCCGTCATTTCAACGGTTCTCGCTTCAGTAATTATACCGATACTGCTCCATCAACTGAAGTACAAGCGTGAGCGAGCTGAATTGGTGTTTAAGGCGAGAAAAGAAGCTTATGAGGAGTACTTTAAGAAATTTGAAAAGTCAGCCGCAAATATAGGTCAGGAGTATGACAGGTATACAAACGAAATCTTACCGCAGGCGTTCCTGAAACTGCTACAAAACGGCAACTCTCCAGAGGAAATAGTTGAGTTTCAGGCTACTGTCGGAAGTTTCCCCCATAAAATCCAAGAAAGTCACCGAAGTGTACTGGAGGAAATGACAACGCTCCAGATTTTCGCATCGCCAAATCTACTCACTCTCATAAAGCAGTACGAAGAACTACATCGTGAAATGATGGCCCAAGCCGCACCATGGTTGCAAGAGGCAAGCAAAAAACTTACTGAACCTGACCTCGATTCTCCAATAGCAAATGAAATGAAACAACGTGGCACTAGTATCAGTTGCCTTAAAGATGAAATCATTGCGCAGATGAGGGTAGAGCTTGGAACGGACAGGTGATGTCCAACCACGTCGCAAGACCTGACCGAAAACCCGTCAGGTCAGCGCCGACACCGTTATGCAGAACAGTCAACTCTTTCACTAAAACCCCGCTAACTCCTCCATTTTGCAGAAGAACCGTTGACTGATTAAGCGCGGATATGATAGAAAGTCGGGTTTAAGATATCGGAAAATCCGACAAGACCGTATCCATATCGCTGCACCGGTACATATCGAGCACAGGGCCCGGGATGAAACACGTTTTACAGATACTATTATTCTTTGCGCTCTCAATCTGCACCGGCCACAGCGCGGCCGCAGAGGGGCCGCTCTCCTGGCCCATCGCCTGCATCCCAGGGCTGAGCTGCCTCGAATCCAGTGACAACGGCATCGGTTATCCGGACCTCGCATCGGATTCAGAGACCGCCGGTTGCCGGAAACCTGAATATAGAGGGCATACCGGCACCGACATCTTTGTTGCCTCGGTTGACAGCAACGTGTCGGTAATGGCGGCCGCAAACGGCCAGGTCATGTGGGTGCAGGACGGGATGTTCGACCGCTGTCCGAACCAGGACGAACCCGACTGCAAACCGAGGAATACGCCGCTCTGTACGGCAGCGGCCGGTTCCTGGGGGCCTGACACGACCCTTTCCTGCGAAGGCATGGCATGTGACTGCCTGTGGGGCTTCAATGCCGGCAATTTCGTCCTGATACGTCATGACGACATCAAGGGGATTGCCTTTACGCTCTATGCCCATCTCCGGAAAAACTCCATCACGGTCCGGCTCGGTGACACCGTCAGACAGGGCGATCCCATAGCCCTTGTCGGCAGCTCGGGGAACGCCGCACGGCCTCACCTGCATTTCGGCGTCTGGCGTACCATGGTCGGCAGCCTCGTGCTGGCAGACCCCTGGGGGAGCGGCTGCAGCAAGGATCCGCGGCATGCCCTCTGGCATTCCGATCCGCCGTTTCTGACCAACCTTCCCGCGATGGCACAGGATTCCAGGGTGCCGGCAAGCATGACGAAGATGGACACGCACTCGTTGCCGATTCCCTAGGTCGCCGATCCGGAGCGCCCGGCATTCATGCAGATCCCTCCCGGACGATCAGATGCACCATGACAACAGATGTACGGTTGCATTCATAACCAGCGGAAGTGTATAGTCCTGGCGGCCAGTATCACGGGGAGGAACCGGACCGATGCCGATGACAATTTTTGAGGCGATGAGCGGCAACATCAGCTCCTTTCTCGGCGGTGCGGAGGTGGCCCTTTCCCCGGTGTCCGAACGTCCCCGGCACGAGGGACACACCATCTCCCTTCCGGTTCTGACCGACGGGCGGGAGTTCGTTTTCAGCGCGACCCGCAAAAACATCCCCTTCACCCGCCTGGAAGAGACGTTCTGCGGCGAGCTGCTGACCGCCTTCGCGATGCTCTACAGCGGCTTCAGGCAGGAAGGTTATGCGGCGCAGTTCAGGACGGCGCTGGTCGCCTCCATCATGGATATCACGGTGGCCCGCTCCCTGCGCGGCGATCATCGCAAGGGTTTCTGGCCGATCCAGCAGCTCATTCAGCTGTTAAAGAGTCTCTCCTACCAGAAGTACGAAGGAAAACCGGCCACCACCGGCGTGATAATCCATCGCACGACACCGGCGGAACTCCGTGCCGTGATGAAGCAACGCAAGCACACGCTGGTCCCCCTGAAAAGTTCACAGAGTATCGGCCCCGGTTTTTTTGACAATCCCCTGACCTACCGCTTCATCGACGGCACGAACCTGTTCTTTCTGGCCGGTATCCAGATGCAGGTAAACGGCATCATCACGTTGTCCGGCACCTCGCTCCTGAACGAGGTGGAACGGCAGACCCAGCGGGAGCTCTTTTCCATCATCAGAAGATGCGGGGCGGGCGCTTTTGCCGTCACGGTGAACGAGGCCTCCGATATCGAGGTGCTGACCAGTCCGGCCCGGATCATGGTCCGGCGGAAAGGGATGTGGAGCATATTCGATCCGGATATCTTCCGGGCATTCCTGGCAGACAGTATCGATGCGGAAGCGGCGGAAGATCTCATCTGGACGCTCTATGCCCTCTCGAAGATGCGTTACGGCACGGTGGTCATGGTGTATGGCGGTAGCGAACAAAAGCTGGCCGAACTGAAAAAGGGGGCGGTCGGCGGTGCCGATCCGATCGGGCGGATGCTGATAGAGCGGGTGAAAAAGCGGGGTGTCAGCGAACTGAAGCAGGCGGGGACTCTTCTCCGGATCCTGTCATCGGACGGCATTACCGTGTTCAACGCCAAGGGGAAGCTGGTCGATACCGGGTTTATCATCGATACCTCCCACGCCAGGGAGATGGTGACCGGCGGCGGCAGGACCACGGCTGCCTGCGCAGCGTCGCATTTCGGCAAGGTTATCAAGGTTTCCCAGGACGGCCCTGTTGAACTCTACGAGAATGGCGCCCGGATTTACCGGTTCGGATAGAGGGGACCTGTTTCCGGGAACTGTTCGATTGACCTTTTTACGGCAAAAAAGTAGAATTCATTAAATAAGAAAAATGGATTGTCATATGTGCCCCATGGCCATCATCTGAATGATCACTTCAGGGAAAAACATGACCGTCTCCGCTCTGTCCCGCCTCAAATTCATACCCTTCCTGCTCCTCATGCTGCTGGCCTGCGTCGTGCCCGGCCATGGAGAGCAACTCCTGACCCGTCCCGTCAGGGTTGTGATGGACAACAACTACCCTCCCTACACCTTCCTCGACAACGGCGGCAAGCTGCAGGGGATACTGGTTGACCAGTGGCGGCTCTGGGAGCAGAAAACCGGCGTCAGGGTCGAACTGCATGCGATGGACTGGGGTGAGGCGCTGCGCCGTATGAAGGGGGGGGAGTTCGATGTCATCGATACGGCCTTCAAGACTGACGAACGCCTTAAGTTCTTCGACTTTGCCCCACCCTACCAGAAGATCGAGGTCCCGGTCTTCTTCCAGCACGAAATCTCCGGTATAACCGATATCGCTTCGCTCAAGGGGTTTCCGGTGGCCGTAAAGGCCGGTGACGCCGCAGTCGATCTGCTGGAGAGCCACGGCATCACCCAACTGCTCACTTTTCCCAGCTATGAAGCGATCATCCGGGCGGCCTCCGAACACAAGGTCAATGTTTTCGTTGTAGACAAGCCGCCGGCCCTCTACTTTCTGAACAAATTCGGTATATCCTCTCAATTCAGGGCTTCCGAGCCGCTGGCATCCGGTGAATTTCATCGTGCGGTCCAAAAGGGCAACGCCGAACTGCTCCACCTGGTTCAAAAAGGCTTTGCCGCGATCTCTCCCGCGGAGAACCGGGCTATCGAGAAGAAGTGGTACGGCAGCACTCTGGATGCAGCGGCCTCGCTGAAATATTTTGCCTATTTCGCAGGCGGGTTGGGGCTCCTGGTCATCTTTCTTGTTTCCTGGAACCTCGTACTCCGCCGGGCGGTGGCCAGACGGACAGCGGAACTGGCGGCGGGAGAGGAACGTTACCGGTCTGTGGTGGAACAGGCCGATGATCTGATTACCAGGGTCGATGCATCCGGCCGGATTCTGTTCGTAAATTCGGCATCGGTCAAATACTGGGGTTTGCCGCCCGATGAATGCATAGGGCGTTCGGCATTCGAATTTATTCATCCGGATGACCGCCGGAACACCACCGAAGAGTTTCAAAAGTGGCTGAAAAGCGGCAAAGACAGAGTAACTTTCGAAAATCGGCAGTCACACGTATCTGGCGGGTCTACCGACATGCTCTGGACTATCAGTGTGCTTCACGCGGATGATGGCACCTCCGTGGAGTTTTCGAGCATCGCGCGGAACATCACCAGTATCAAGCAGGCCACGAATGCCCTTGAAAATGAGCGCTTGAGGCTGCGTACGCTGCTGCAGACCATTCCCGACCTGGTCTGGCTCAAGGATCCGGATGGGGTATATCTGGCCTGCAACGCGCGCTTCGAACGTCTTTACGGCGCCAGGGAAGCCGATATCCTGGGCAAGACAGACTATGACTTCGTCGATAAGGAGCTGGCAGATTTTTTCCGTGCCAATGACCGCAGGGCGGTCGCGGCGGGGGGGCCGAGCATTAATGAAGAACTGATCACCTACGCCGACGACGGCCACAGCGAGCTCCTGGAAACGATCAAGACCCCCATGCGGGACGACCAGGGCAATCTGATCGGCGTACTGGGGATCGCCCGGGACATCACGGAGATGCGCCGCGCCGAGCAGGCCCTGCGGGAGAGCGAGGTGCGCTACCGCGACCTCGTGGATGTCTCTCCCTATGCAATCTATGTGCATCAGAACGGCCGGTTCGTGTTCGTCAACCCCGCCGGCTGCCGTCTGCTCGGGGCTACGGCGCCCGACGAACTGATCGGAAAGCCGATCCTTGAACGGGTGCACCCGGAGTACCGCAAAGCGGTTACCGACCGTGTCGGGGAGGCGCATACATCCGGTCAGCCGGTGCCTCCGCTTGAGGAACTCTTCGTGCGGCTGGACGGAACCAGCGTTGCGGTCGAGGTCGTGGCCACCTCCCTCACCTATCAGGGTGAACCGGCCATGCAGGTGCTGGCTCGCGACATCTCCGAGCGCAAGCGGCTTGAGGAGGAACTGATCCGCAGCCAGAAGCTGGAATCCCTGGGGGTGCTGGCCGGCGGCATCGCCCACGACTTCAACAACATCCTGACCGGTATCCTTGGGAATATCTCCTTTGCCCGGATGCTCGTGGATGACGGTCACAAGGCGGCCAAGCTTCTGGCTGAGAGTGAAAAGGCGGCCAAACGGGCCGGTGAACTGACCCAGCAGCTTCTGACCTTTGCCCGGGGGGGAGAACCGGTCCGCAAGGCGGTGGACACCAGCAGGCTTATCGACGAATCCATCTCATTTGCCCTGATGGGTGCCAATGTCAAAGGCATTGTGGATTGCCCACCCGACATCTGGCGGCTCGACGCCGATGCCGGCCAGATGAGTCAGGTGTTCAACAACCTCCTGATCAACGCCAAGCAGGCGACGCCGCAGGGGGGGAGCGTGACGGTCAAGGCGGAAAACCTGGAGGTGCATGAGGGTGCTCCCCTGTCCGTAGCGCCTGGCCGCTATGTCAGGGTCAGCTTCACTGACCATGGCGACGGCATAGCTCCCGAACACCTGGCCAGGATATTCGATCCTTACTTCACTACAAAACTCCAGGGAAGCGGTCTTGGGCTGGCTTCGGTCTACTCTATCGTCAAGCGGCATGGCGGGATGGTTTCGGCAACATCCCGGTTCGATAACGGGAGTGTTTTCACCCTGCTGCTTCCGGCCACAAAGAAGGAAACTACTGAAGATCGGGCGAAGGAACAGCAACTTGCTTTGTTGCATGGGACAGGCAGGATCCTGGTCATGGACGATGAAGAGCTGATCCGGGATCTGCTCGTCTCCATGCTGGAAGAGCTGGGATATGTTCCCGAATCCTGCGCCGACGGGAGCGCGGCGGTTGCCCTGCATGGCGAGGCCCTCGAAAAGGGGAGCCCGTTTGCGGCCATCATCCTCGATCTGACCGTTCCTGGGGGAATGGGTGGGAGGGAGGCGGCGGCGTTGATCCATGACAGGGACCAGCAGGTGCCGCTGATCGTCTCCAGCGGCTACTCCGGCGACAGCGTCATCGGCGCGTATGGTGAGCACGGCTTTTCGGGTTTCGTGATGAAGCCCTATACCCTGGAGGAACTGGCCGGGGAGCTGAGGCGATGTATCGGCAGAAGTTGAAGTAATAGATTGAACGATTCCTTTTCGCCCTGGCGGCGCAACTCTTCTGATCCGGTTCGCTGCTACGCCTCCGCCCGCCTCCAGGGCACCCTTCCGCACAATGTACTCACAAGTGTAAAAAATACACTCATATTTCGGTCGACCGGGTAAGCCGTATCCGGCTGTGGAGGCCAACGTTCGGCATAACTATCTGACAAACAAGCCGAGACGGCTGGAGCCGAGAAGAAGATTTCAGTATGGCACACAACATGCTAACAAAATCATCCCGCATCAGATGCGCGCAACTCATAAAATGAATACGTCTAAGTTCACGAAGGTTACTTCCATGAAAAACAATCGACCACCGGCAAAACAGGGACTTTACGATCCTCAGTTCGAGCACGACGCCTGCGGCGTCGGCTTTATTGCCAATATGAAGGGAAAGAAGTCCCACGAGATCGTCAGCCAGGCGCTCGAGATCCTTGTCAATCTCGATCATCGCGGTGCTACCGGCAGTGAGCCGAACACCGGCGATGGCGCCGGCATTCTGATGCAGGTGCCTGACGGCTTCCTCAGGTCGGTCTGCGCGCCGCTCGGCATCGAGCTTCCCGAGCCGTTCCACTACGGTGTCGGCATGGTCTTTACTTCGCCGAAAGCGACCGAGCGCAACGCCGCCCGCCATATCCTGGAAAAGATTCTGGTCGACGAAGGGGTGGAACTCCTCGGCTGGCGCAACGTGCCGACCGACAACTCATCCCTTGGTCACACCGCCTGGGAAGGGGAGCCGATGGTGCGGCAGCTGTTCCTCAAGCGTCCGCTTGACTGCGCCGATGAGCAGGCCTTCAACCGGAGGCTCTACATCATCAACCAGCGGGCGACCAACGAGATCCGGCGCGCCGAGGTGGATGATCTCTGGTACGTCTGCAGCCTCTCCACCCGGACTATCATCTACAAAGGCATGCTCATGCCGGTGCAGGTAGACAAATACTACCCCGAACTGCGCGACCCCGCGATGGAGAGTGCCATCGCCCTGGTGCATTCCCGCTTCTCCACCAACACCTTTCCGAGCTGGGACCGCGCCCACCCCTATCATTACCTGGCCCATAACGGCGAGATCAACACCCTGCGCGGCAATGTCAACTGGATGAACGCACGTCAGTGCCTTTTTGAAAGCGACCTGTTCGGCGAGGACATGAAGAAGGTTCTCCCGATCATCAACGACAACGGCTCGGATTCGGCCATGTTCGACAACTGTCTGGAGCTGCTCGTCATGGGCGAGCGCTCCCTGCCGCATGCCGTAATGATGATGGTGCCTGAACCGTGGGAAAACCATGCCGGTATGAGCGAGGAGAAGAGGGCCTTTTACGAATATCATTCCTGCCTGATGGCGCCGTGGGACGGTCCGGCCGCAATCGCCTTTACCGACGGCCGCTCTATCGGGGCGGTTCTTGACCGTAATGGCCTGCGCCCTTCCCGCTATTATATTACCAGTGACGATCTCGTCATCATGGCCTCCGAGGCCGGTGTCCTGAAGATCGAACCGGGTCGGATCCTCAGCAAGGGGCGGCTTCAGCCGGGGCAGATGTTTCTGGTCGATACCGAGCAGGGGCGCATCGTCCCTGACGAGGAGATCAAACAGGAACTGGCGGCCGCCAATCCCTACGGACGATGGCTGCAGGAACACCATGTTACCCTTGAGGATCTGCCGTCCGTACCCGCTGCGCCTCTCCCGGATCACGCCGCGCTGATTCAGCGCCAGCAGGCATTCGGCTACACCTATGAGGACCAGCGGGTCGTCCTGGGGCCGATGGCTGTTGACGGCATCCAGCCGCTCGGCTCGATGGGCACCGACACACCGCTGGCGGTGCTCTCCAGCCAGAACCAGCTGCTGTATAATTATTTCAAGCAGCTGTTCGCCCAGGTTACCAACCCTCCGATCGATCCGATCCGTGAGGAAATAGTCACCTCAACAATCACGTTGATCGGCTCGGAGGGGAACCTGCTGGAACCGACGGCTGTAAATGCCCGGAGGGTCAAGCTTCAGCATCCGCTGCTCGGCAATCAGGAACTGGAAAAGCTGCGCCAGATCGATCGTGACGGCTTCAAATCATCCACACTGCCGCTGCTCTTTCCGGCGGCCCGCGGCGCGGTTGCCATGGAAAAGGGGCTCGAAGCGCTTTTTGCCGCTGCCGATGTGGCGGTTGAGGCCGGCAGCAATATCCTGATCCTCTCCGACCGCGGCGTAGATAGGGATAACGCCGCCATTCCGGCGCTGCTGGCTGTTTCCGGTCTGCACCACCACCTTGTAAGCAGCGGCACCCGTACGCTTGTTTCATTGGTACTGGAGTCGGGCGAGCCGCGCGAGGTGCACCACTTTGCCGTGCTGCTCGGCTATGGCGTCAATGCCATCAATCCCTATCTGGCGTTTGAATCGCTGGACGACATGATTCTGCAGGGGATGCTGCCCGGTCTCGACGGCAAAACGGCGACCAAAAATTTCATCAAGGCCTCCATCAAGGGGATCGTCAAGACCATGGCCAAGATGGGGATCTCCACCGTCCAGAGCTACCGCGGCGCCCAGATTTTCGAGGCGGTCGGCCTGCATAGCTCCGTGGTGGATCGCTATTTTACCTGGACGCCGTCGCGCATCGGGGGAACCGATATCGACGGAATCGCCCGGGAGCTGATGGAACGTCACGCCCGTGCCTATCCGGAACGGGTTGCCCCCGAGCTGATGCTTGCTCCGGGCGGCGTCTACCAGTGGCGCAAGGACGGTGAGGAGCATCAGTATAATCCGCTGACGATCACTTCGCTCCAGAAGGCGACCCGCAGTGACGATTACCGGGAGTTCAAGGTCTTCTCATCGTTGATCGATGACCAGAACACCCGCCACTATACGCTGCGCGGCCTGCTCGAATTCAAGGAGAATATGCCGTCGGTGCCGCTCGATGAAGTCGAGCCGGTTGAAGTCATCATGAAACGCTTCAAGACCGGCGCGATGTCCTACGGCTCCATCAGCAAGGAGGCCCATGAAGCGCTGGCGATCGCGATGAACCGCATCGGCGGGAGATCCAATACCGGCGAGGGGGGAGAAGACCCGGAGCGTTTCACCTGGACCAACGAACTGGGGGATTCAAAGAACAGTAACATCAAGCAGGTCGCTTCGGGACGTTTCGGCGTCACCAGCGATTACCTGACCAATGCCGGCGAACTGCAGATCAAGATGGCCCAGGGGGCCAAGCCTGGCGAAGGTGGAGAGCTGCCGGGCACCAAGGTCTATCCCTGGATTGCCCGGACCCGTCATACCACGCCGGGGGTCGGTCTGGTCTCGCCGCCGCCGCACCATGATATCTATTCCATCGAGGATCTGGCCGAGCTGATCCACGATCTGAAAAACGCCAACCGCCGCGCCCGCATCAGCGTGAAGCTGGTGTCCGAAGTCGGCGTCGGTACGATCGCCGCCGGGGTCGCCAAGGCCCATGCCGATGTCGTGCTGATCAGCGGTTATGACGGCGGCACCGGGGCATCGCCGATCTCCAGTATCAAGCATGCCGGTCTCCCCTGGGAGCTCGGCCTGGCCGAGACGCATCAGACCCTGCTGCTGAACAACCTGCGCAGCCGGATCATCATCGAAGCCGACGGTCAGCTGAAGACCGGGCGTGACGTTGCCATCGCCGCCCTGCTGGGTGCCGAGGAGTTCGGTTTTGCCACCGCTCCGTTGGTGACCCTGGGGTGTGTCATGATGCGTGTCTGCCACAGCAACACCTGTCCGACCGGCGTGGCGACCCAGGATCCGCAACTGCGCAGGAACTTCAGCGGCAAGCCGGAATATGTCGTCAACTTCATGCGCTTCGTCGCCCAGGAACTGCGCGAGATCATGGCGCAGCTCGGCTTCCGTACCCTGAACGAAATGGTCGGCCGCTGCGACGTACTGGAGGCCAACAAGGCGATAGACCACTGGAAGGCACAGGGGCTCGATTTCACCAACATCCTTCATCAGCCGAAAGTCGGGCTCAATGTGGGACGCTACTGCACCGAGGCGCAGGATCACGGCCTGGCAAAATCGATCGATATGACCAGACTGCTGGACCTCTGCGAACCGGCGATCAAGCGGGGTGAAAAGGTCAGCGCGGAGCTGGCGATCACCAATGTCGATCGCGTCGTCGGAACCATCCTCGGCAACGAAATTACCCGCCATCACGGTTCAGCGGGTCTCCCGGACGATACGGTAAACCTCACCTTTAACGGCTCCGCCGGACAGAGCTTCGGGGCGTTCATACCGCGCGGCATAACCCTGAAGCTGTCCGGTGACGCCAACGATTATCTCGGCAAAGGGCTGAGCGGCGGCACTATTATTGTCTATCCTCCGGCAGGGTCAATCTTCAAGGCCGAAGAGAACATCATCGCCGGCAATGTCGCATTTTACGGGGCGACCAGCGGTACCGCCTATATTCGCGGCATGGCGGGAGAGCGGTTCTGTGTGCGCAACTCGGGTGTCAACGCGGTTGTCGAAGGGGTCGGCGATCACGGCTGTGAATACATGACCGGCGGGGTGGTTGTCATTCTCGGCCGGACCGGGCGCAACTTCGCGGCCGGCATGAGCGGCGGCATCGCCTATGTCTTCGACGAACAGGGCGATTTCGCCTCACGCTGCAACACGGAGATGGCCGGTCTGGAACAGCTTGATGAAGCCGATCGTGCGGTCGTCAGGGGCATGATAGAGAAGCACGCCGAATATACCGGCAGCTCCCTTGGCGCGGCCGTCCTGGCCAACTGGGAACAGTACCGGTCGCGTTTTGTAAAGGTCATGCCGATGGACTACAAACGGGTGCTGCAGGCTCTTGAACGGGCGCAGGCCGCCGGTCTCAGCGGCGATGATGCGCTGGCGGCGGCATTTGAGGAAAATTCGCATATGGTCGGCCATTAACAGCACAAACATCTTTCAATGAACGTAACAAATACAGGGAATTAATCATGGGAAAACCAACTGGATTCATGGAATATAACCGTGAAGTGCCGTCTGACCGGGCACCTCTGGAGCGGATCAACGACTGGAACGAATTCCATCTGCACATGCCGGATACTGACCTGCGCACCCAGGGGGCCCGCTGCATGGATTGCGGCGTGCCGTTTTGTCACAGCGGCGTGCTGATCAGCGGCATGGCCAGCGGCTGTCCGATCAACAACCTGATTCCGGAGTGGAACGACCTGGTCTACCGCAACCTCTGGCGCCAGGCGCTGGACAGGCTGCACAAGACCAACAACTTTCCGGAGTTCACCGGGCGCGTCTGCCCGGCCCCATGCGAGGGCTCCTGTACGCTGGCCAGCATCGATCCGGCCGTTACGATCAAGAACATCGAGGTCAGCATCGTTGAGCGCGGCTTTGAGGAGGGGTGGATCGTTCCGGCCCCGCCAGCGGCACGCACCGGTAAAAAAGTCGCCGTAGTCGGCTCCGGCCCCGCCGGGCTTTCCGCCGCCGCCCAGCTCAACAAGGCCGGTCACAGCGTTACGGTCTTCGAACGTGCCGATCTGCCGGGCGGACTCCTGATGTACGGAATCCCCAATATGAAGCTCGACAAGCGCCAGGTGCTGCTCCGCCGCATCAAGCTGATGGAGGCCGAAGGGATCGCCTTTGTCTGCAATACCGAGGTGGGGGGGAGCGATCTGCCGACGGCGAAGCTGCGCAGCGAATTCGATGCCGTAGTCGTGACGACCGGCGCTACCCAGCCGCGCGATCTGCCGATCGATGGCCGCAACCTGAAGGGGATTCATTTCGCGATGGAGTTTCTGAGCGCCAACACGAAGGCCCTGCTGAACGGGAGTGAAGATTATATCTCCGCCAAGGGGAAGGACGTTATCATCATCGGCGGCGGCGATACCGGGACTGACTGTGTCGGCACGTCGCTCCGCCATGGCTGCAGCGGTGTCGTCCAGCTGGAAATCATGCCCCGCTCTCCTGACCGGCGAGCTGTCGACAACCCTTGGCCGGAGTGGCCCAAGACCCATAAGATCGACTACGGACAGGAAGAGGCCGCGGCAAAATTCGGCGCCGATCCGCGCGTTTATCTGACAACCGCGACGCGGTTCGAGGGTGACGATGATGGCGCCGTCAAGTCCGTCCATACGGTTGAAGTTTCCTGGGAAAAAAACGATAAAGGGCAGTTCGTACCGAAACCGGTACCGGGCACCGAGCAGGTGCGGCCCGCCGGGCTGGTGCTGCTGGCGATGGGCTTTCTCGGACCGGAGCAGCCCTTGATTGACTCATTAGGCCTGGAACAGGATCAGCGCAGTAATATCAAGGCCGAATACGAAAAATACAGTACCGGCATCCCGGGTGTCTTTGCCGCCGGAGACTGCCGTCGCGGCCAGAGCCTCATCGTGTGGGCTTTCAACGAGGGACGCGGAGCCGCTCGTGAGTGCGACCGTTACCTGATGGGGAGCAGCGAGCTGCCGTAGTTTTCTGAAGTCGTGAGGCAAACTGTGTGGTTTATATCTGTTAGTTGTGGCAATGAGGCCCATCCGATTCGATCGGATGGGCCTTTTATATGCCCTGACGCCCGAGTTGAAAGGGCTGGAGTACTGAATTCAATTGCGGGTAAAATTTTCGTACGAATAAAAAAATTTTGTGAAATTATAATAGCTTGCATGTTGTTGCGGATGTGTTGTAAGAGACGTCAGGCCGAACGCTAGATTGACCTTAACGTAAAGTACTGTCTTGACAAAAACTCAATCGTGGTAAAATGTGGTTGCATTTACAGGCAGGGTTGTAAAGAGTATGTTGAAAAAAAATCTCGCAGGAGAGGATTCATGCTGATAGTTGTCTGCATCAAACAGGTTCCGGACACTACCCAGGTTCAGATTGACCCGGTCACAAACACCCTGGTCCGTGACGGCATCCCCTTTATTGTCAACCCCTATGATACCCATGCTCTGGAGGAGGCGCTGCGTCTGAAAGATCTATTCGGCTGCAAGGTCGCCGCCATTTCGATGGGGCCTCCCAACGCCGAGGGGACATTGCGCAAGGCTCTCGCACTTGGGGTTGATCATGCCATTCTCCTCTCTGATCGGGTATTCGGCGGTGCCGACACGCTAGCCACCAGCAACGTTCTGGCCGCTGCGATTGCCAAGCTGAATGCCGAAGTGGACGAGGTCGGCCTGGTGATCTGCGGCAAGCAGACAATTGATGGCGATACCGCCCAGGTCGGTCCCGGCATCGCCAGTCGTCTCAATTATCAACAGCTCACGCTGGTCGACAAAATTATCAGTATGGATTTCTCGACCAATAATATCCGTGTCAGTCGAAAACTGGAGGGGCGTCACGAGATTGTCGAAGCACCTCTGCCGGCCATGCTGACGGTGGTCCGCGAGCTGAACCGGCCGCGCTATCCAAAGGTGCGGATGCGGCTGACCGCTGCCGAAGCCGTTGTCGAAGTGTGGAACAACAAGACCCTGCAGTTGGATGAGCATAAAATCGGCCTGAAAGGTTCTCCTACCTGGGTATCCAAGATATTTTCTCCGGAACGCGACAAGGGAGAAATCCTGGGCGACGGTTACGCCGACCCGGCTGGAACGGCTGCGCTGCTGATAGATAAACTGATGGCGAAGGATATGTTACCATTATGAGCGATCCACAACAAAAACCGAAGAAACCGCGCGGCGTCGCCCAACTTATCGCCGGCGCCTGTATCGCCTGCGGCGCCCGCTGCCAGAGCGTCTGCCCCGTTAACTGTGTTGAAATGACAGAAAGCGGCGAACCGATTATCGATGCTTCCAAATGTATCGGCTGCCAGAAATGCGTCAAGATCTGCCCCGCCTCTGCCCTGGAGATGTTCTTCACCCCCGAGGAACAGAAGATCCTCGAACAGCTGGCCGCCTCGACCGTTCCCGTCGAAGAGGAGATCGATCTGGAGGCCGCCGTTTTAGCCGGGAAACTGGCGGAATATCGCGGCGTGTGGGTATTTGTCGAACAGACCGAAGGGGAACCGGCCAAGGTTTCATGGGAGTTGCTCGGCGTCGGCGCCGAACTGGCCGCGAAGCTTGGCGTCGAACTTTGTGCCCTGGTGATCGGTGAAAATGTCGAACACCTCTGCAAAGAGGCTTTTGCCCACGGTGCCGCCAAGACCTACCTGGTGGATGCCCCCGTCTACTTCCACTACCGCACCGAAGCCTATGTCGAAGCCTGCTGCTTCCTGATCGATAAATACAAGCCTGAGGTCATCCTGATGGGGGCCACCGGTATGGGGCGCGACCTGGCCGGAGCGATTGCCACCCGGGTCGGCACCGGCCTGACCGCCGACTGCACCGGCCTCAGTATCGACGACAAACGCAACCTGATGCAAACCCGCCCGGCCTTTGGCGGCAACATCATGGCCACCATCATGTGCGACAAGTTCCGCCCGCAGATGTCCACGGTCCGCCCCAACGTCATGGCGATGCCGGAGCGCAAAGACAACTTAGGCGGCATTATCATCCGTGAAGAGTTCACTGTCCCCGAGGAGAGTATCCTCACCAAGGTCATCGAAATCATTCGCGACAGCCACAGCAGAAATGCCGTGGATATTACCGGAGCAGAGTTCATAATCTCCGGTGGACGCGGCATGATGGGTCCGGAAAATTTTGCCATGCTGCAGGAATTGGCCGACGAACTGGGTGGGGTTGTGGGAGCTTCCCGCAGCGCCGTCGATGCCGGCTGGATGCCCGGCGACCGCCAGGTAGGCCAGACCGGCAAAACGGTACGTCCAAAGATCTACATCGCCTGCGGAATTTCCGGCGCCATCCAGCATCTGGTCGGCATGCAGGACTCGGACATAGTCATTGCCATTAACCGTGACAAGAACGCCCCAATTTTCGAGGTGGCTACCTACGGCATTGTCGGCGACCTGTTTCAGGTAATTCCGGCGATTACGGCGAAGATCCGGGAATTAAAACACGCAAGCACTAAAAATCTATAATAAAACATAAACCTGTCATCCACGAAAAGCACGAAAGAAGACTTTTTTTATGGATGAACTCACGGAACGTATTTATTGATTTCAGATTTTCTGGTTTTGACCACAGTTTATTGTCTTTGATTTTGCTTTTTTCGTGGGTTTCGTGTCTTTCGTGGACAAATAAGTTTTCAGAGGTTTTACATGACACCAAGTCCGTCCATATTCGCCCCCCTGCTGATCGCCTCTCTTGCCATATTTGTCTGGGGGTGCTGGAAGCGGCTCAGCCTGATTTCACTTGGCCGGCCGGAAGAACGCTGCGACAACATCGGTGCCCGCTTCGGCGACATGTTTCTGTACGCTTTCGGCCAGAAACGGGTGATCGCCAAGCCGTTCGGCTTCGTCCATTTCATCATTTTCTGGTCGTTTCTGATACTGCTGGTGGCCAACACCGAGTTTATCCTGAACGGTCTTTTTCCCCAAACGATCAAGCTCGCCAAGCTTCCCTCCGAATTGTATCTGCCGCTGGCCTTCATGATCGATATCGCGTCGTTACTGGCGCTGGCCGCCGTAACAGTGGCGGCGGTGAGGCGCATCTTTTCACCACCCTATCCGGAAGCCCGCACACCGGAGGCTTTTTTTATCCTGGGGTTGATTGCAACCCTCATGCTCGCCTCCTTCGGCCTCAACGCCTCGGAGCTGGCGGCTTTCATGGTTAAATCGCAGGCCGATCCGGCGTCATTTCTTGCTGCTGCGCGCAGGGTCATGCCGGTAACGGCGTGGCTGGCCGGCCTGCTGCCGCCGCTGCAGCTGGAAACGATCCATGCCGCCGCATGGTGGGCTCATGCCATAGCGCTAATGGCCTTTATCTGCTATCTGCCGAACAGCAAACATATGCACATCCTGACCGCCATCCCCAACTGTTTTTTCCGCCGGCAGGAAAAGCCCAACACACAGCCGAGAGAAGATTTCAGCATCGGAAACTCGTTCGGTGTCGGCCAGGTCGATCGCTACAGCTGGAAAGATCTGCTGGACTCATTTTCCTGCACTGAATGCGGTCGCTGCCAGAATGTCTGTCCGGCCGGCATCACCGGCAAACCGCTAAATCCTCGTGCCGTGATCCATGATATCAAAGTCAACCTGCTGGAAAACGGGGCTGCGCTCAAAAAAGGGGATGCCCCCCGGACTCCTCTGATCGGTGAGGGGGGTGAAGGAAGCATATCCGTGGAGTCCATCTGGTCCTGTACCACCTGCGGTGCCTGTATGGAAGTCTGCCCGGTCTTTATCGAGCAGATGCCAAAAATCATCCAGCTTCGGCGCCACCTCGTCGAGAACGAAGCGGTATTTCCGGAGGAGCTGCTGAATCTGTTTGAAAATATGGAGGGGCAGCAATCCCTGGGGAATTGCGCCTTCGGAACGGACCAAGTGGTGCAGCCAGCTGGAAGTAAAGCCGTTTGACAGGGACACGACGGAATACCTGTTTTATGTCGGCTGCGCCGGTTCGTTTGATTCACGCAACAAGCACGTCAGCGTGGCTTTGGTCCAACTGCTGGACAAGGCCGGAGTCTCATGGGGAACCCTCGGCAGGGACGAAAAATGCTGCGGCGACAGCGTGCGCAGGCTGGGGAATGAGTACGTCTTCGACAAGATGGCCAGGGAAAATGTCGCGACCTTCATCGAGCACGGCGTCACAAAGGTCATCACTCAGTGCCCGCACTGCTTCTCGACCCTTAAAAATGATTACAGGCAGTACGGCCTTGAGCTTGAGGTCATCCACCACAGCCAGCTGCTGCAACAACTGGTTCAGGACGGAAAACTTGTCCTGGATAAGACAACAGGGGAAATGGGCACAACAGTTTTCCATGACTCCTGCTATCTGGGACGGCATAACGACGTTTACGATGCACCGCGCGCCGTCATCCAGGCGGCCACCGGTCAGGCTCCCGCCGAAATGGAGCGCAAGCGGGACAACGCCTTCTGCTGCGGCGCCGGCGGCGGCAGGATGTGGATGGAGGAACATGCCGGGGAGCGGATCAACCGGACTCGCGTCAACGAGGCGCTGGAGCAGAGTCCCGATACTATCTGTGTCGCCTGCCCTTATTGTATGACCATGTTCGAGGACGGACTCAAAGACGTCAAAGCTGATAATGTCAGGGTGCGGGACGTGGCCGAGGTGATGGCCGAGGCGCTGCTGCGCTGAGATCCGACATCGATATCCTGCCTTAAACCGGTGAAACCGGCTGACGCTTAGTGCGGCAGCCGGTTTCATTGTCCCTAAAACTCCGGTTAGTCCACTTTTCCTCTTGCAAATACCTCTTGTGACCCAATATCCTTCATCAACCGAGCTAAAAGTATTTTGTATACAGTACATATAAGTGCTTTTTTTTTGGCCATCGGTATGCTATTTAATTGAAACTAAATTTTAATACCTCAACTGGGGAGGCGGCATGAGTTACGAAGTGAAAAACGAGCAGCTGGTCAAGTGGGTAGCAGAAGTTGCGGCCCTTTGTGGACCTGAAAAGATTCATTGGTGCGACGGTTCACAGGAGGAGTATGACACCCTGTGCAATCAGCTGGTAGAGGGCGGCACTTTCAAAAAACTGAACCAGGAAAAGCGGCCGAACAGCTATCTGGCCTGGTCCGATCCGGGCGATGTGGCGCGGGTGGAAGACCGTACCTACATCTGCAGTATCTCCAAACAGGATGCGGGCCCGACCAACAACTGGATGCACCCCAAAGAGATGAAGGATACATTGAACAAGCTTTTCAAGGGTTGCATGCGTGGCCGCACCATGTACGTCATCCCTTTCAGCATGGGGCCACTCGGCTCACCAATCGCTAAAATCGGTGTCGAAATTTCAGACTCCCCCTACGTCGTAGTCAACATGCGCATCATGACCCGTATGGGCAAAGCTGTTGTCAACGTTCTCGGCAATGGTGAATTCGTACCCTGCCTGCATTCGGTCGGCGCTCCGCTTGAGCCTGGTCAGAAAGATGTGCCCTGGCCCTGCAACAAGGAAAAATACATCGTTCACTTCCCCGAAGAGCGTTCGATCTGGTCATACGGCAGCGGTTACGGCGGTAACGCCCTGCTCGGCAAAAAGTGCCTTGCTCTGCGGATCGCTTCCAAGATCGCCAAGGACGAGGGGTGGCTGGCTGAACATATGCTGATTCTGGGCATCGAATCACCACAAGGGGAAAAAACCTATATCGGTGCCGCCTTCCCGAGCGCCTGCGGCAAGACCAACCTGGCGATGCTGGTGCCGCCTGAGACCTTTAACAAGACCGGCTGGAAAGTTTCGACCGTCGGTGACGATATCGCCTGGATCAAGCCCGGCCCGGACGGACGGCTGTACGCGATAAATCCGGAATACGGTTTCTTCGGCGTCGCTCCCGGAACCTCCGTGAAGACGAACCCGAATGCCATGGCGTCATGTGCGGGCAATTCGATATTCACCAACGTAGCCCTGACTCCGGATGGTGACGTCTGGTGGGAAGGGATGACCGATGAAAAACCGCCCGCTCTGACTGACTGGCAGGGGAATAGCTGGACTCCGGATTGCGGCAGAAATGCAGCGCATCCGAACTCCCGTTTTACTTCGCCTGCCGGTCAATGCCCTTCAATAGACCCTGAATGGGAAAACCCGAAAGGTGTTCCAATGGCAGCCTTTGTCTTTGGCGGCCGCCGCAACAGTGTAATTCCTCTGGTCTACCAGTCATTCAACTGGAGTTTCGGTGTCTATCTGGCCGCTACCATGGGATCCGAAACAACAGCAGCGGCTACCGGTGCAGTCGGAACCGTTCGTCGCGACCCGTTCGCCATGCTCCCCTTTTGTGGCTATCACATTGCCGATTATTTTGCCCATTGGCTGCAGGTTGGCCGCACTACACCCACACCGCCGCGGATCTTCAGTGTCAACTGGTTCCGCAAGGACGCCAACGGCAAGTTCCTCTGGCCCGGCTATGGTGAAAACATGCGTATTCTGAAGTGGATCGTGGAGCGATGCAACGGAAACGCAGCCGCGGTGGAAAGCCCGCTGGGATGGATGCCGCGGTACGAGGATCTTGATTGGAGCGGGCTTGAAAGCGTCAGCCGCGAGCAATTCTATGAACTAACTTCAGTCAACCGCGATGTTTGGAAGGATGAGATAGTTTCCCATGAGGAGCTGTTCGTCAAGATGTATGATCGACTCCCCAAGGAATTTCTGCACATACGTCAACTGATTCTCTCCGGTTTATGGCGATCTCCGGAACATTGGGAACAATTCAATCCGATAATAGAGGATTAGAGGGCAAAGACCGCTTCATACTGTCTGATAAGAGGGCACTGCTTTGCAGTGCCCTCTTTTAATCATCAACTTCAATTTCCCGCACTCGCAGCTCCTCGCCCGCTACGATCGTTACCCGGTTGCTGCCACAGTGACGGCATGGCGCGTACAGCTCTTCCAGTGGTGTTTCCTTCCCGCATTCCTGGCATCGCCCCATGCCGGGAATCCGGATGATGGTCAATTTGGCGCCCTCCATCAAAGTTTCCAGGCTGCATGCCTCAAAACAGAATTCAATCGCTTCCGCTACCACGCTGCCTAGCGCCCCGATTTCAACCTCGAGCGAGCGAATCCGCCGGCCGCCGGCATGTTCTATACAAAGATCAATGATCCCCTGAGTTATGGACATTTCATGCATGGTTTCTCCGCTTGCGCATAAAAAAGCCTGCGAGGCAGAAACCCCGCAGGCTTTTTTTACTTTGCACTCTCCCCCTGAGGGGAGGTGGGTTACTTCTTGGGAGCTTCAGCAGGAGCTGCAGGTGCGGCAGCAGGAGCTGCAGCAGGAGCAGCAGTAGCTGAGGACATCGGTTTCTGCTCAGCCTTAGGTGCTTCAACAGCAGGAGCAGGAGCAGGAGCTTCTTCTTTTTTCTTGCAGCCAGCTGCAAAAACAGTTGCCAGTGCCAGTACCAGGGTCAGAGAGATCAGCTTTTTCATGTGTTTTACCTCTTTCTTGTGTATTTACCATTTGAACGCAATGCGCATGGTTTCTAAATCGGTCTTGGAATATACGCGAATAATCGGAGGAGTCAAGATTTTTTTCCGTTTCATGTGGTTTTATTATGTTTGCCGACTTTTCAGTATGTTAGCTTCTGCTCCATGGACAAGCGAATCAAGGTCAAGCAGGATCGCTTCACCGTCAATCAGACCCAATGAGGCGGCCGCAAAGGCGACATTGGGGGGGGGGCTGAAGGAAACCTCATCTTCGAGAACAATTTTAACCACCGTATCAACAAGAATAGCAAGAGAGGCGATCTCCTGATGAAGCACAATAATTCTTTCGGTTTTGCCTGGTCCGGCCAGACCAAGAAAGATTGCCAGATCCATTACTGCGACAATGTCTCCATGAAAACTGATAACGCCGCTATAGCATCGTGGCGCCAGCGGTATCGGCCACATCTGCGGCGGATCACCGACTTCGGCAACCTGTGCCAGATCAAGCGCATAGAGTAAGCCCTGCAGCGAAAAAATCAGAAATTTTCTGTTGCGACTGGTCATGGAAGGCACTTTATCATTGATCGATCTGAAAACGTTCCACAACAGTCATCAGTTCTTTCGCTAGCTGTGCGAGCTCTTTGGTCGCAAGGGCCATGTCCTGCATAGCGGCCAGCTGTTGCTCCGTCGCGGCAGAAACCTGTTCAGTCGAAGTAGCATTATCTTCAGCCACACGTGCAATTTCATCGATTGCGGTAACCATTCTGGCCGACCCCTCTTTCTGCATCATCGAAAGGTCGGCAATACTCGAAGCTTTCCGTTCGGTATCAAGAACGGTCTTGAGTATTTCCTGAAAGGCGCTTGCGGTAACATCTATGTTGCTCTTCCCTTCTTTTATGCTGTGGGAGCTTTCAACGATGGCTTCATGTACATTGTGGCTCTCTTCACGCAGGCTTTCAATCATGCCGCTGATGTCGGCGGCTGATTGAGACGAGCCATCCGCCAGTTTACGAACTTCTTCGGCGACAACCGCGAAGCCCCTGCCGTATTCGCCGGCTCTGGCCGCCTCTATTGAGGCGTTGAGCGCAAGCAGATTGGTCTGCCGGGCTATATCGCCGATGCAATCGGCAACCTTGCCGATTTTTTGGAGTTTGCTGTTAAACGTATCAAACTGACGGCCGATCTGCTCCTGCTTTTCAAAAAACTCTTTTATTTTATCCAGTGAATTATTTGCCAATCTTCCGCCATGCTGTGCCGTCAGGCTGGTTTCACGGGCGGTCGTCGCGGTCTCGCGTGCGCGTGCTGCCACCAATTCAATTGAAACCGCCATTTCCCGGATAGTCTTGGATCCCTTTTCAACAAGCGCGGCCTGGGTTCCCGCTCCGCGTGAAATCTGCTCAATCGCCTGCGCTACCTCTTCGGTCGAAGCGTTTATTTCCAGCGCGGTTGAATTTATTTCCTGGGCTGATTCAGTCAGCTGCCCGGAGGTTCTTTTTATGTGTCGAACCAGTTCCCTCAGGTTCTGCAACATTAGATTGATCAGGCCTGCCAGTTCGTGACTTTCATCAGGTATCCAAGACTGGCGAATAGTCACATCCCCGGTCAGATCGCCATGGCTGATGGATTCCGCTGAATCTGCCAGTCTTCCGATATTTGCGGTAAACCCTTTTGAAAACAGCCATCCCAGAATCAGGCCGATCGTCATGGCAACCACATAGCCAAGAATGCTGCTGATTTCCGGCGAATAGCCGAGCAGTCCGACCAGTTGCGGGCTGAAAGCCACTGCCGCGACAACGACCACAAAACCGATAATGAATTTATATCCTATGGGAACACGCATGTTCGACCCTCCACAGATAGAAAAAAGGATAATTTAACGGCAATTTGTCATAACCGACGATAGATTCGCTCTACCGGGCAGATGGCGGTAAAATTCCGGCGTACGTCGCCTACGAGCGTTTCTGATTTTCCGAGCACCAGTACACCTCCTGCCGGCAAGATATGAGCAATGCCGCGCAAAATCTTTTCCTGCTCCGGCCTGGTAAAGTAGATGAGTGTATTTCGGCACATAATCAGCTGGCATGGCTCATACGTTTCAACATCCATGATGTTCTGCTGGTGAAACGTGGCCATTTTTCGAATTTCCGCTGACAGCTGCATGCGAGGCCCGTTATGGACGAAATAACGTTCTTTGAAGGAGTCAGGAAGATACTTCAGGCGATCCTCGTTATATTCCGCTCTGGCGGCTGCCTGCAGTATGTCGCCATCGATATCGGAGGCACGAATCTCTACCGGCGTATGCAGGATTTCCCTGCTGAAAAATTCCCGCAGGATTATGCCCAGGCTATAGGCCTCTTCGCCGCCGGCACAGCCGAGACTCCAGAACCTGAGCCGTTCGCGTCCGGCATTTGCCTTTTGAAAGAGATCGGGAAGTACGGCGGTTTGCAGCTTTTCGAACATGGAGGAATTGCGGAAAAATTGACTGACATGAATGGTAAGAGTCTTTTTCAGCTGTTCAAGTTCCTGCTTGCTTTGTCGCAGCAGGTTGCAGTATTCGGCCGCGTCCTGGCATTGACATGAGCGCATTCGTATGGCCACGCGCCGCTTCATGCACTTATCCTTGTAAACCGACATGCTGAAGTTGCACCGCATTTCCAGGATCAGATTGATCTCGGCCAGCGCGTCATCATCTATTTCCAATGAATCAGCAACGGCATTTTCTGACGAAATGTTGGTCATGCTGCTTTCTCCATGGATATCCCCCGCATATCTTAGTAACACGAAGCGGTCTGCGACGCAACTGCCGGAAACACAACAAACATCCCGGTAATTCGACGGTTCCCGTCCGGTGGGAATAATATTGCCGAGATATGCGGCCCGGTGATACAGTAAGCCCCAGTACTCTTGCTGAAGAAGGCAGGTTATGTCCCAGGAATCGCCGATCGAGACGACAACAACCGTAATCCCGGACAATGCAGGTGGTGCTCTGCTCGAAGCTCTCACGGCAGACAAGGATCGCCTGTTTGGCGTCATTCAGGATCAGCGGGAGGAGGTGCTGCTGGCAGCACTGCGCAACCCCTCCCTTGATCCTCAGCATCTGCTGACGCTCCTTAAACGGCGGGAGCTTGGATCTGTAATCACTGCAATTTATGCCGGCAAGCGTCTCATTGAAACGTATTCCGTCAAATGTTCCCTGGTTGCCCATCCGGACACTCCGCCTCATATTGCGCAAGCCCTGCTTCCGCTTCTGTACATTTTTGATCTTCTGAAACTTTGCCACATACCCGGAGTGTCCGCAGATATCCGCTTGGCCGCCGAACGTAAAATTGTCCAGCAGATACCGACCCAGCCGCTCGGGAACAAGTTGGCGCTGGCCCGGCGAGGAACCTCGGCAATTCTGGACGCGCTGCTACGCGAAGGGGCGGCAAATATTCTGGAGGTCTGTCTTAATAATCCGCATCTTAAAGAGGGCTCTTTGCATCAGTTTCTGACTTCTTCACACGCAACAGCAGAATCTGTTTCCCTGGTTGCGCGAAGCAGCCGCTGGAAAAGTCGCCCCAATATTCGCCTGGCAATTCTCAAAAATCCGCGCACGCCGCTGATCTGGTTCAACATCTTTCTGCCGGGACTTCCCGCAGCTACGCTGCGCGACCTGCTCGCATCGCCCCGTCTGACGCAGGCTCAAAAGGAACTGGTGCGTCAGACCCGCTCCCATCCTCACTCATGATGATTCGGATAGTTATGCTCATCTTTTTGCTTGGGTATGCCTGCCTGATACCGGCTGAGGCTGCCGAATACGGTGTGGTGCTTACAGCGACTCCTGTCTTGAATACTCCTGATTTCAAAGCGGTCTTCGGAGGGGCAAGCGGACAGAGTTTGAAGGTTGACCGCTGCGGGCAGGTTCGCGAGCTTGAATATATTGCCCTCTCCGGAACCCCCCTTACAATCCTGAAAAAACAGCGCTCCGGAACGGCCGACATCTATCAGGTTGAAACGGATGAGTATGCTGCGCCACCAAACGTTCGGCTGTATGTTGATGGCCGTTTTGTGAGGCTGCAGAATATAGCTCCGGCGCCGCGCAGGCCGGTGCTGCCGCCGCGTGAGGATGTAGTATCGGCGCTCAGGTCGTCTGTCGGGATGCCTTATGTCTGGGGTGGCAATATTCCAGGCGGTGTACCCGAACTCGCGGTATGGTTTGATAGAGATGTCATGGGTAGAGACGGGGAGCGCCTCAGGCTGGCCGGACTGGATTGCTCAGGCCTGCTGTTCCATGCCACCGGCGGATGGACTCCCCGTAACACAACCGGGTTGCTTACGTTTGGTCAGGCGGTGGCAATTGCCGGTAAAACGTCGGCAGAGATTGCGGCGCTGCTCCAGCCGCTTGATTTGATCGTCTGGGATGGCCATGTCATTATTGTCCTTGATCCGCAGACCGTCATAGAAAGCCGCCTTAAATGCGGCCAAGAGGGCAATGGCGGGGTGGTGACGACATCGTTGCCGAAGCGGGTAGCCGAAGTCACCCAGACCCGCAGTCCGGCAAATGTCTGGCCAGGCGGCAAAAAACGCTCGGATATTTTTGTTGTGAGGCGCTGGTATCCCTTGTAATGGGGGTTGTCAGGCTATAAATATTTCCGGCTCGTAAAAAAACGATTGACTTAGATAAAATAGTTGGGTATAAAACTCATCCTCCCGCGCTTCATGGGCCTGATTCCTTAAATGGAACGGCGCGGCAGTTTCATACGTCCCCTTCGTCTAGCCTGGCCCAGGACACCGCCCTTTCACGGCGGCGACACCGGTTCAAATCCGGTAGGGGACGCCAACTATCAAAAGGTCACTTTTCTCCGGAAATGTGGCCTTTTTTCTTTGACGGGCCGGACAATTATATCAAAGGGCTTTTTGAAGTTTGGAGCCAGTTCTCCACCTGCCCAAGTGGAGTTCGAGTACACCGAATTGAATCACAAAAAATAAAAAGTATTCAGAGGAGTTTATCGGTGGTTAAGCAACTAAGAATTGATCACTTCAATCAGTGGCTCGAAGTACAAGATTTCAAAGCTGAAATTTACTTCAAAAATCGACTTAATAAATTCCATTTAAGCGAATTATTTTTTCCTTACCAGATTGGCGCGCTTTTGAGTATCTGGTTACAACTGCATGTGGTAGTGGCAATATTACAAGCACAATAAGGAATGTTGCAACCAACCAATTAAGCTCGTATTTTACATACAATGCTAATGCAGCAAGTGGATTTTACGATCTTGTTGAGAAAATCCCATTTCAAACCTGTGATTACTTGCTTAAAAGAATAATAGAATCTGGACCATACACATTTATTCCGGGAGATCATAAAAATTTAAAATCTTATGCAAAAAGACTTCTTTTTGCAGACGGAAATCCACTGATTATTAGTGCGCCACTTCAGACCACTCTGGCGCATTTAGCAGTAACCTACGACTACACAGATGAATTGCAACGCCGTAACGGTGCATCACTATTACGTAGAATTGTGCGTGGCGAGGAAGTTAATCTGGTTGGAACTTCTGTTCAACTAACACGTGACGAACAATTATTTTTCCTTCTGAGTGGTCTCGGATACGCTTTTAGAAATGACCGCGCTCACGCAAAGTCCATTGCTCCATTCAGAAGTAGTTATGCAAGCACCAAAACGTATGCGCACTGCTGGTTCATGTTTCTACTTATTTACGAAATAACCTTTTCGTTTCTCCACACCACTCAATCGCCGCATCAATTAACTGGTTGCCCTGGGAAGAACTTTATGGATAACAATAATGCATTTGAAAAACTGTTTGTGAATCACCTGGATCGCTAGAAATATAAAATATCCAGTCGGGCCTGTCTGGCCTGCCTTTTGAACCAGTTCGGAACTATTACTTCGTGCGCTTCGGCATACGGTTTCGTCCTGCTGCCCTCACACACCAAGGTGACGTATGAATGGCAATGCACTGGAATTGAAGTCCATCGAACAGTTGCGCGGGTATGTTGAGGTAGGTTGAGAAAAATTGACACCAATGTGTAATCAGATAAGTCATTAAAGACTCGAATGGATCCGTTATTATCATAACTCGGTGAATCAGGAATAGTCCCAGATTGCTAACAGAAAAAGTTCTAAGTGCGTCCACCAAGGGGATATCCGGCACTGTCCGGTTTGATACAGAAAACCCTGATAAATCAGGGCATTTTTGTTTTCTGCTGTCTAGTAAAGTCCTCTCTGATATGATGGAATCCGATAGTTTGGGGGTGTTTTTAGTGGTCTACCCCCAAACTCCTACCCCAAAAAAGGAGAAATACAGTGCCAAAGCGGATCATGCAGCTCGGGATGGTAAATGGACTGCAACTCAGTTAAAAATGCTTTGGAATGGTAAAAACATGTGATGTCGTAAATACGTTTGCCAATTGACTTTAAGGCTGTTAATGTTATAACAAGGTTGATTGTGAATAGACAGGAAGGGCAGGCACAAATGTCAACGCTCAAGAATCCCCCCATTATTGAAGCTATTGTAGAAATTAGATGGGGCAAGATCAACAAAATTGCTAATCCTGCTAACTTTGAATTCACGCCTGATGATACTGATTTTTTCTTAGGATCATTCCGTGATATTGCTCGGAAAAATGGATTCGAAAATGTTGAGCCTCTTTTGCCCAAGGGTGTACCTCATTTCCCACATCTCCCTATGTACCGCTTTCGGCAAGCTCCACAAAAATGGCCATGCTACCAGATGGGTCTTGGTATATTCACGATAAATCAAGTTAGACATGATTATGACTGGATTACATTCAAAAAGGCTATAATTAAAGGCCTGAAAATGGTCGATCTAGCTCACCCAAAAAAATTAGCCGGACTTCCAGCTCTTGGTATTTCGTTGACCTATCAGGATGGTTTTTTGCTGAACGGCACACATTCAACGGATTTCTTACAGAGAAATTTTGATTTAGGATTACATTTGCCTGCAGAGTTGTTAAATGCAAAATCTATTGAAAACCCAGCATTTAACCTAAGTATCTCTTCTTCATTGGTTTGTAGTAAACCTGGTGGTATATTAAACATATCTGTTCAAGAAGCACTTATCAACAAAGAGCCTGGTATTGTTATGAATACATCAATAATTTCCAGTGATGGTAACAAACCTGAATTTACAGTCGAAAACCTATCAAAGTGGCTTGAAGATGCCCACAAAACAAACCTGTTTGCTTTCAAAAAGATACTAAAAACTGAGTATCTGGAGACTCTTAAATGAGAGCTAATACCGCACAAAAATGGGATAGATCAACAAGGGATGCAATTTGTTCGTTTGACTTTGAACAGTTTGATCTCAATGAATTTATGGTAGGAGATAAATCTGCAGACATTATTAAGCTTTATCCATTTGTGTTAGAAGATAAATCTGCTGATATTATTAAGCTTTATCCTGATTTGAATAGAAACAAGGTATTGACTTCAAATAAGATTGCATACAAATCTAATATTCATTGGGGAATTGATTCTAATGTATTTGAAAGCTATCAAGTAAAGCCTATTACGTATTTGTGTTTATGGCTTAAAGATATTTATAATACAGGAGATGCCGATATAAATGGTAAGTTGCGATTGCTTTACAGTAGTGTTAACAGGCTAGTTGTTGATGGTGATTATACCACGTGTAACCGATTATTGGCTGAGTTCAAGTACGGAAGTGTTAAACCAGAAATATCAATAGGTTTATTGAGAATTTTGCAGGTCGTAAGAACTGAATTACCCTCATGGGATAAGATTGTTTCTTTAGTGAGTAATTTGTTGGTTGAGCAAGGCTTAGACACAGATGTTGTGTTGCGAGGCCTTAAATAATATCCGATGGTTGCAAACCCCTCTGAAATTCCTGCTTCTGTAAATGAATCTAAATTAGTAGTAAACTCTCCTGACATTTTACCTCCTACAAATGTATCGAAATTAGGTTTAGCCGTTAGACAATTTGGAAGCCAAAACCACATTGGTATTATCTATAAACCTGCTGAGAATGATGAGGTTTGGCTTCTTAACTTTGCAAGTGATAAATGCTTGTTAAATCAAAAAGTTTTTCACCATTACGTTTGGGTAGATTGTGAATTTGATAGTGTAACTAAATCGGTACTCATTCCAATGTTGCAAGAAATTGCAAAAGAAAATCACGATACAATCCCCTACGGTATAAAATACGAACCTGCTCGGGCTTATTTTGATCCCTTAGGGAAATGGACTGGCGGAAGCGAAGGAGATGATGGTCTAACATGCGCAACATTTGTTATGGCTGTTTTTGATCGCTTTGCGCTGCCTCTTATAAAAACAGATGAATGGCCAATAGATAGACCAGAAGATATAGAATGGAAAAAAACAAATTTTCTTGAAATGCTTCGAAATTGGAATGTAAGCCCTGTACATATTATCAAACAGACGGAGCATATAGAAAATCAGGCTCGTTTTAAGCCTGAAGAGGTTGCAGGTGCCACAACTTATACTGATACACCTGTGGGGTTTAATGAAGTTCAACCAGCGGCTAAAGCAGTATTGGATGAACTATCAGCCTACAAAGTTCGAGTTCCAAACTAGATGTAAAGTGCTTCACTATGCGATTGTTTGATGACCTTTTTAATTACATGTATAAATAACATCTGCAAAATATATTGTAATAACATGTTGTTATGTCAGAAGTTAGAGTCGGTAGGGGACGCCAATTATCAAAAAGGTCACTTTTCTCCGGGAATGTGACCTTTTTTCTTTGATAGAGCTGGTTGGAAACACGATCATATCAAATGGTTCCTGGAGTGAGGTTTAGCGGCGTGATTTCGGATTCTCCCAAAATCCTCTTTGATTCTTTTGGCGGCGGCCGCTTTGCCTCTTCATGGCGTTTCAGCGGTTATGACAAGACCTTGGTAGCTACTCAGGCAAGCGAGGTGATCGAAGTTCTAAACAAGGTTGAGCAGGCGGCTGCGGATGGTCTGTACGCTGCCGGCTTTGTCGCCTATGAGGCGGCTTCCGCATTTAATCCGGATCTCCCGTACTCTCCGCCGGTTGAGGGACTGCCGCTTGCCTGGTTTGCCCTCTTTCATGAACGGCATGACGTCGACAGCGGTACGGGGCTCACCCTTTCTCCTGTCGAAGTTCTGCTCCAGCCACAGGACAACCCGGAAGTGTATAGCAGAAACTTTGAACGCATCCGCAGCTATATTGCCGCTGGTGATTGTTATCAGGTCAATCACACCTTCCCGATGCGTGGAACGTTCGGGGGGAATCCTGGTGAGTTGTACCGGCAGGTCGGCGCCGCACAACAGGCGCCATTCTGCGCGTACCTTGATATTGGCCGGTTCGCTATCCTCTCGGCTTCTCCGGAGCTGTTCTTTTCACTGAAAGATGGGGTCATTACCACCCGTCCGATGAAGGGAACCGCACGTCGCGGGCGCTGGGCGGAAGAAGATCTGGCAGCCGTTGCCCAATTGCGGGACAGCCCCAAGGAGAAGGCCGAGAACCTGATGATAGTGGACCTGCTGCGTAACGATCTCGGCAAGGTCGCCGAAGCCGGCTCCGTGATGGTAGATGCCCTGTTCGAGGTGGAAACCTATCCGACCGTCCACCAGATGACCTCCACCGTTTCTGCAACGCTCCGTCCCGACACCTCTCTGGCGGAAATCTTTAACGCCCTGTTCCCGTGCGGGTCGGTAACCGGAGCCCCCAAGCGGCGCAGCATGGAAATAATCTCCGAGCTCGAAATGGCGCCGCGCGGGATCTACTGCGGGGCGATCGGCTGCGTTGCCCCCGGCGGAGAGGCGCTCTTTTCCGTCGCCATTCGTACCCTCCTCTTTGACGCGCAGACAAACAGCCTGGCGATGGGGGTCGGTAGTGCGGTAACCTGGGATTCGGACGCTTCGTCGGAATATGCGGAATGTTTAAGCAAGGGGGAGTTTATCAATCGACAGAACCATGATTTTCGACTGATCGAGTCGCTACGGCTTGAGAATGGCGTTTACACTCTCCTTAATAGACATATAGCCCGCTTGACCGCTTCTGCAGGATATTTCGGATTTATCTGTGATCGGGAAATGATAACGCATGCACTTTCTGATTATTCAGCCCAAACCCACGGGCTTTGCAAGGTACGTCTCCTCCTGGCGGCGGATGGCGGCATCGAGGTCACTTCAGAACCGCTGGTGGAGGACGGTGGTGTATTACGTGTTGCCGTCAGTGCAATCAGGATCGATTCTAACGACGGCATGCGCTACCACAAAACGACTCGTCGCGAGCTGTTAGATAAAGCCAGGTCCAGCCGCCCCGACTGTGACGAAGTGCTGCTGCTCAACGAGCATGGCCAGTTGACCGAAGCGAGCTATCATACGCTGGTGATAAAACTGGATGGTCAGTTTGTGACGCCACCGCTGGCCTGCGGGCTGTTGCCGGGGGTGCTGCGGGAAGAGCTTCTTGAACGCGGCGAAATATCGGAGCAGCTCTTGTATCCTGACGACCTTGAACGCGCCGAAGAGTTGTGGCTGATTAATTCGGTCCGCGGTTGGCGGAGTTGTCGTTATTTAAAAGAAGAGGTGCTGTGATGGTTCTTACAATCCTTTTGACTCAGTTTGAGCTGCGTGGTACTTTGCACCATTATTTTACACTCGGGAGAAACAAATGAGCATTGTTGTTGTCGGCACCGTGGCGTTTGACACAGTTGAAACCCCCTTCGGGCGGGGGGATAACGTTTTGGGAGGATCAGCCACCTATTTTTCTACATCGGCCAGTTTCTTCGCCGACGTATCTCTGGTTGCGGTTGTTGGAGAGGATTTCCCCGAAGAGCATGTCAGTTTTCTGCAGAGCCGTAACATCGATACCAAGGGTTTGCAGCGCATCCCCGGCAAGACTTTTCACTGGAGCGGCCGCTACGGGTATGACCTGAATGAAGCCCAGACGCTTGACACCCAGCTTAACGTATTGATGGACTTTCAACCGGAGTTGCCGGAATCCTACCGCGACGCGGAATATCTCTTTCTTGCCAATATCGACCCGGACCTGCAGATGAAGGTGCTGGAGCAGGTTCGGAAACCTAAACTTGTGGCGTGCGACACGATGAACTTCTGGATCTCCTCCAAGCCGGAAGCTCTGAAGAAGGTGCTTCAGAAGGTCGACATCGTCGTCATCAACGAAGGTGAAGCGCGGCAGTTTACCGGAGAAGCGAACCTGGTCAAAGCTGCCAGACAGATCATTGCTCTCGGTTGCAAGAGACTGGTCGTAAAGCGGGGAGAGTATGGCGTTCTCATGTTTACCGCCGAGTCTGTTTTTGCCGCGCCGGCTTATCCGCTGGAGGAAGTGTTCGATCCAACCGGCGCGGGAGACACGTTTGCCGGCGGATTCATGGGCTATCTGGCAAACACGGGAGATCTGTCGGAGGAGGGTCTTCGTCAGGCGATTGTTTTCGGCAGCGTCATGGCTTCTTTCAACGTTGAAGATTTCAGCCTTAACCGCATGAAGAAACTTGAGTATAAAGAGATACAAGCCCGTTTCGGCAGCTTCAAGGCGCTGACAAGTTTCAGGGATGTTTCTCTCTGATGAGGAGTTACATCGTTTAAAAGGGCGTCTGTTCAGGGGCATGAATATAATGAAAAGCATTTTCAATTCAATAGCTGCAATGCTTCTGCTTCTGACCGTTTCCGGATGCGTATCCGGCCGGGGCCAGAGTAATCTCAAGCCGAATCCGGCTACCTATCATTATCAAATGGGGCTTTCCTATCTTGGGGAGCGTAATTACTCCTCGGCTCTGTATGACCTGACCGAGGCCGAAAAACTTGATCCCGAGAATCCGGACGTACTCTATAATCTCGGCATGGCCTTTATCGGAAAGAAACGTCCCGATCTTGCCGAAGCAAAGCTGCTGAAGGCGATCCTGCTGAAACCGAGCTTCTCCGCGGCCCGCAACGATTTGGGCGTCGCCTACCTTGATTTGAAACGCTGGGACAGCGCCATTCAGCAGTTCAAAATTGTCAAGGATGATCTTTTTTACGACAATAACGAAAACGCATCCATAAATCTGGGACTGGCCTATCTGGGAAAAGGAGATTACGCGAATGCGCTGGGAGAGCTGCAGGCCGTAGCCGCCATGAATCCGCGTAATCCTGTAGTGCGGATGTCTTTGGGGCGGGTCTGGTTTGCCATGGATAAGAGCGAACAATCGATTGTCGAGTATACCAAGGCGCTTGCTATTTATCCTGACTATGGTGCGGCCCACTATTATCTGGGTCAGGCACAGCTCAAGCTGAACAGGATTGGCGCAGCCCGCATTTCATTCAAAGAGGCGGTCCGGCTTATTCCGGACAGCGAACTGGGTCGTGCAGCTCTTGGGTATCTGGAGCTTCTCAAGTGAGTGAGGCCAAAGTGTCAGATCCGGTTTCATCTTCTCCGGAGATAGCCGGTGGTTCCCCGGGGACTATCCTGCGCCGTTGCCGGGAATTTCACGGCATTACACTTGAAGAAGCATCGGAAACTACCAAAATTGGCGTTTCTCACCTGAAAGCATTGGAAGAGGACCGGATTCGTGAATTTGCCAATCAGGCCTACCTCAAGGGTTTTCTTCGCATCTATTCCGCATACCTTGGTCTTAATTCCGATGATGTAGCGCGGATGTATGGCAAGCTGTTCGTAGATCAGGGCGACAAACCGGCTTCTGCCGGCATTTCTGCCACCCCACCCCGGGTGCGCCGTCTCATGTCTCTCAAAAAAATGTTATTTCCGGCGTTATTACTGGCGGCAATCCTGATTACCGCGACCTTCTTCAAACACCCCCCTGCGCCCCTCGTTCGTCAGCCGCAACCCGTTGCCATAGTTACCCCTCCCCCGCAAAATACTCCAGTCCAGACTGTACAAAGCTCCGCTCGGGCCGGAAAGGCTGTACAGGGCAATCCGCCCCCCGAGGTAAATAAAGTTTCTGCCGAGCCCCCCGAATCTGAAAAGGCGGTGGCATCAAAACGTCCGGCTGAGCCGGCCAAAGGATTCATTCTGAAAATAAAGGTTACCCAGACCGGCACTCTAACCTCTACTGTTGACGGCTCCGGACCACAACAGTATGAGCTGGCGGTCGGAGATGTCATCGTGTGGAAGGCAGAAAAAAACGTAACTCTGGAATTAAGCAATGCAGGTGGAGTTGATATAGAACTGAACGGCAAACCTTACAAAGCGCTCGGGCCTCCCGGTAAACCGGCTTATGTCGAACTTGATGCCGATGGCGTCAAACAGTAATTCGGAATATGTTCCTACTCCCGACGTGATCTGTCGGACACAAAACAAAAAAGAAATTCAAGGTCTTGACTATCCGTTGCTCCATGCTAGACTTCCTGTACTTCCAACCGTGCAGGAGAGTAGCTGTGGCACAGGGACATAAAAGAATACTGGTGGTGGATGATGAGGAAAACGCCCGGGTGGCGCTCTCCAAGATTCTTGCCCATGAAGGTTATGATGTCTCGTCTGCCGGAAACGGGGTGGAGGCTCTCAATTATTTGCGAAGTAAAGATGTGGAGCTGATCATTACTGATCTTAATATGCCGGAGATGAACGGGCTGATGTTTTTGCGCGAGTTGAACCGCAGTCATCCTTCCAGCAATGTTATCATGATCACCGCTTACGGCGAAGTTGAGTCGTATCTCGAAGCCATGACACTGGGTGCTTTTGAATACATCAACAAACCGGTTAAATATGACGATCTGAGAAAAATCATCAACAAAATTTTCAAGACCGTCTGAACAGACGGCAGCATTAATGGAGGGCAACCATGAAACCTTTTACAAAGATTCTGACCGCGATTGATTTTTCAGAAAATTCCGAGTGTGCCTTTGATTATGCCCTGACACTGGCAACCCGGTTCGATGCCGAACTAACCATAATACACGTCATTAATGAGCCGGTTGATTTACGCGGTTTCTATGTGCCGCACATCTCTTTTGAGCAGCTTGAGAAAGAGATAGAAGAAAGTGCTGTCAAGATGATGGAAACATTCTGCAGCTCAAAGTTAGGGACGTTCTCGAATTACAAAACAACAATCGTGACCGGCATCCCTTACGACGAAATCACGGGTGCTGCCGCCAGAATTGATGCGTCTTTGATCGTACTTGGTACTCATGGCAGGACCGGCTTTGATCGCATTCTTTTCGGCAGCACGGCAGAACGGGTTGTACGCTCCGCCAGTTGTCCCGTCCTGACAGTAAGGCTCCCGGCCGTTTAGCCATGAATGCGGCAAGAGTTTAGAGGTCTGACACGCCATGCTGAAGGAGCCGGGACCACGCGACACTAAAACCTCTGTAGTCATCATTGATGACGACAGGAACATCCTTGAGTTGACCTCACTGATACTTTCAAAGAACGGTTTTCAGCCGTATGTTGCAGACCGTGCCCACGAAGGTTTTGAACTTATATCCTTGCATGCTCCCGAATTAGTTCTGCTCGATTATATGATGCCGGAAATGGATGGACTGTCTGCACTTCAGCTGATCAAAAGCCGCTTTCCTGATACGTACGTCGTGATGTTCACCGGCAAGGGGACCGAAGAGGTCGCCGTTGAATTGATGAAAAACGGCGCTTCCGAGTATATTCTCAAGCCGTTTAATAATCGCAATCTTGTCGAACGGTTGGAAAACGTACTGCGAATACGGGAAATCGAACTTCACAACCGGGAGCTGCAAAAGCAGCAGGTACAACTGCTCTCTGAAATTGAGCAGTGGAATCTGGATCTCCAGAAACGGGTCCGCGAAAAATCCGAAGCTCTTCACGTCGCTCAGGAAGAGATCGTCCAGTCTGAAAAACTAGCCGCGATGGGTTATCTATCAGCGGGGATGGCTCATGAAATCCGCAATCCGCTCAACTCCATCTCCCTGTTCGTTCAACTAATGCGCCAGACAACGGTTGAGCCGGATCAACTTGAGCACCAGTTGAAAATCCTGAAAGAGGTTGACCGGATAGATTCCATTATCCGTAAATTGCTGGACTCCTCACGGCGAAACCGTGTCATCTCTTCCGATGTGCAGATAAATCAGGTTATCGATAGCGCTCTTGAGGCCTTTTCGCTACAGATCGAGACCAGAAAGATACAGGTCGTCCGGCTGTACCACTGCATTCCGTCACCCATTACTGCAGACCCGACCGAACTGGAGCAGATATTTACAAATCTTTTTCTGAATGCCATGGACGCAATGAGCCGCGGCGGCCGCCTTACTATTGAAATATACGAAAAGGACGAGCGTGTAATTGTCAGGGTCGGTGACAGCGGTAGCGGGATTGCGGAGGATATCCTCCCAAGCATATTTGAACCGTTCTTCAGCACAAAAAGCCGCGGCACCGGAATGGGTTTGCCGGTTGCCCAGCGTATTGCCCGCATGTACGAAGGGAGCATGGAAGTCGAATGCTCATCACCCGAAGGCACTACATTCCGCCTGGAGTTTCCGGTCTGCAACTGAAACTTTCTTCCTTTCTTTTTTCGCATGATGTGGTGTAGTATGCCTCAAATTTCGAAAACTCCCCTGTGTGTAGTGTAATGACCGAATCAACTCGAAAAGTTCTGATTATTGATGATGATCCGTTTTTTCTGAAAGTGCTGACAGATAACTTCAGAGACAACGATTTTACTGTGTTCAACGCCAATGACGGTATTGAAGGGGTAAAGGTCTATCTTGAAACTCTTCCTGATGTCGTTATTTCTGATCTGGTAATGCCGCGTATGGGTGGAGTCAGCACCTGTATGGAAATCGGCCGGCTTGCCGGCAATAACCCCCCCGTGATAGTGCTGTTGACGTCCATGTTCATGGAACCTCCACATGAACACGACCCCCCTGAAATGGGCGCAAGGGTTCACATCCCAAAATCTACAAGCCCAATGGATATCGTCATAATTGTGGAACAGCTACTGGAGCGCGCAAAGTACCTGCCGAACTGAACGCATGCCCTTTATCTATCGTAACCTTTCCCTTGCTCCGGATGATCCTGAAGAAACACTGCCCGCAATGCTGGCGGCGAAGCTTTCCGTTCCGCAGGTATCCCTGCTCGATGTCCGCATCATCCGTAAAGGGATAGATGCCCGTAAAAAACCGCACATTAAGCTGGTTTACACCCTTTCTTTTTTAGTCGATGATCCGGCACCGCTGCGCTTGTGCACCCATCCGGGACTGGAATGGCAGGATGAAACGGCGATTCCGGTCCCGGCTCAGATCCTGTCGCACCAGCGTGTCGTCATCGTCGGTTGCGGGCCGGCGGGACTGTTTGCCGCCCTGCGCCTGGCAAAGTACGGTCTTAAGGCAACGATCATCGAGCGAGGTGAACCGGTGGAACAACGGGCGTTGTCCGTGCAGAACTTCTGGAAAGAGGGCACTCTTGATTCCGAGTCCAATGTCCAGTTCGGCGAGGGGGGGGCGGGAACATTTTCAGACGGCAAGTTGACCTGCCGCTCCAAAGATCCGCTGGTGCCGTGGGTATTGGAACAGTTGGTCTCCTTTGGCGCCCAGCCGGAGGTACGCTATCTTGCCAAGCCGCACATCGGTACGGATAGACTGAGAACGGTAATCGGAGCAATCCGGCGGGAGCTCATTGCAAAGGGTTTTACTATCCGCTTTGGCTGTCTAATGACCGACATGGTTATCAAGGATGGGCGGGTCGTTGCGGCCATCCTGAATGACGCGGAGGAAATCCCGTGCGATCACCTGATTTTGGCCAGCGGTCACAGTGCACGGGATACGTTCGAGATGCTGGAACGGCTGAATGTCCCGCTGCAGCGGAAACCTTTTGCCATGGGGCTTAGAGTGGAACATCCCCAAGAGCTGATAAACCGTATCCAATACGGCAG
>Ga0137385_10000141_pt1 | contig 55718 bp, 76 predicted proteins | sample SagtaG_FD_104921 | JGI IMG/M metagenome (GOLD analysis project Ga0137385, IMG submission 104921) | Vadose zone soil microbial communities from Sagehorn Ranch, Mendocino, California, USA - Sage2_R_80_16 metaG | ecosystem: Environmental > Terrestrial > Soil > Vadose zone | place: USA: California... | reverse complement strand
GGATCCAGTCACCCTCCACTGTCTAGGACAGAATCAAACTGGTGCCAGTTGTGAAACTGGCATACTGGTGTACTGGCTCCAGTACATCCAGTACATTCCAGGTCATTTAATAAATTGCTGATGGCCTTATCACCAATCTTTCAACCTTTAAGCTTAGTGTAGCAAGGTGTCATACTACTACACAGACCTCTGCATAGCACAATACATTGTACATATGACTATCTGGTCTGGGGATATCTCTTTAGACTTTTTAGTGCTGTGTGTTGATGTAGCATGCTTATGAATGCAAAGGGAGAACCACTCCAGCTCTGTGATAATTTGGTTGTGCAGGTGGTCATGCATGTTTCCACATAGTGCAATCTTTTTTAGGCTTAATTAACTTAGTAAGGGATGTGTTGTGCCTGCATTGCTAAGGGCACACACAAGTGCAGAACATTTGAGAATGTGGGCAATGAGCAGCACAGTCCTAGAATTACATCATATATTTAGATCACATGACTGTACAAAATTTACCCAACACAATTTTGAACATTGTTTCTTTAAACTCAGAAATGCTTAAAAAATTGCTTTTTACAAATTTTTTTTTTTCCCTACTGGGTGACTTTCTACAGGATCTAAAGCCTCTAGATTATTCTCCAGAACCAGCTAAACCCAAAATTTGTAATCAGGAAAATAAATTCTAAAGAGGCCATTTTCCCCATAGATCAGCAGAAAAAAATATAGGGGCTAGAAATGACAAATCATGAACCAGAATGATGGTGTACATCAACAACATCCTTACTAAGCCCAGTCATATTTCCACTGGGGATGGCATCTTGGCATTTCAAGTCTAGAGGATTATAAATATTCTATAGAAGGGTAGAGGATTGGCCTACAGATTAACTGTCTGAAGGATATGGTCAGAGCACAAAGATAATTATGTAAGCAGTGTGCCTTGCCAGCACCTCAGCAATCTGGAAAAAACTCCAGTCTGAAGAGGCTCTAGATCCTACAGAAAGTCACCCACTGTACCATCAATTTTGAGAAATTTAAAAAACCCTCTTTCCAAATGAGAGCCAAGGAAGTCTTCTAAACTTCCATTAGAATAGAATCCCCAAAATTGGTGTTGTGTTGGAGGAGTTGGGCTCTGCCTTGGGCTCTGCAGTGAAGGGTCGAATGGCCTATATAAGGGGTGTGGGTTCCTGATTTCTTCTGCCTTATTACAAGCAAGTTCAATTATAAACCACTCTGGAATTTTGCGACATGGGCTGAAGGAGTATGTAATATAGTCAAGTCCATCTAGCAGCGCCAAATATTAGGCCACAATACATGGGGAGACAGGGAGATGCAGAGTTCGAGCGAGCGATATAGCAACGACACAGATATATACTACGAGACAAGACGGTGGTGGTGGTAACCCATTACCCAAAACCCAAAAAAAAAGGGGGAAACATACAGAAGAGAAGAGGAAGGGAGTGGAGAATCTCGTAAATTGCTGCCCACAGCTCTTCCATCCAGCACGCCCGCTACTGCATGAATGACACCCACGTCTCGCTGAAGCGCGACCCATTCGCCGCGAACCCGAGCTGCGCCAGCTCCGCCGTCACCGCATAGTCGTGCCGCATGTCCGCCAGCTCGTCCGCGTGCAGCCCGTGCGGCGGCGGCTGCCCCATTCCCGGCGCATGCGACGATGGATGGAGGTCGTGTGGCTGGGGGGCGTGCGGGTGAAACAGCTGGTGCGGGTGCGGGTGCGGCGGCGGAGCGTACGACGCGTACGACGCGGTCATGTAGTGTGGTGGCGGCGGGGGCACGGCCTCGAGCGTGTATTGCGACTGTTCGGGCGCGTATCCGTACTGGTGCTGGTGCTGGTGCTGGTCGTGGTACTGGTCGGGCGGCGCGGAAGGCGGGGGCTCGATCGCCGTGACGTAGTGCGGGTCGTAGCCGGTGTACTGCTCCTGGCGCGAGAGCCACTCGCCGAGCATCGACTCGCCAGCTGCACCTTGCGCGGCGTGCTCGTCGTGCGGTGGCGTCAGATCCTGCGGCGTCGGCACGGCTTGCGGCGTGGGGGGCACGCTACTGCCCGGACGGAAAACGCGGCTACGGCCGGCAAAGACCACAAAGTCATCCTCAATTTCTTCCTGCTTGACGATAGGTGCGGCGCCGTCGGGTTGCCGGGGTGGAGGCGTGTTGCGCACGGCCGCCAGGGCCTGGTGCGCCTTCTCCCTCATGCGATCCAGGATGACCTTTTCAGCAACGAGCAATGTCGTTCAGAACTAATTGACCGTGTTGGGATGGGTGATACATACGAGAGCTTTGGTGGCCCGACGATTGGATTTGGAGACCCCCTCTATTAATGAATATGCCCTGTCGAGTTCGATCATCGCATCATTCGCCAGGGGCGAGCGTGGGCTATGTGTTGCGATGAACGCGAAAACCACCTAAAACGTGAAACCATTTCGTTTAAAAAAAAATATGCACTGAGCGTGTCAATGGAGCCATACCGCGGCAGAGAACGTGAACGTCCATATTGTCCAAAAGCGAGAAATAATGACGGGCTGTATGGGAAGCTGTTCCTCGATGGTTCGTAATATGTTCTTGGAGGCCCGGACAGTCGCCAAAAACGAAGGAGCATACTGACCCCTTAGGGGGTTTTCGGGGTCTTCAATGAGGGCCTGGACGAAGAAGTTGCGATGAAGGAACAAGAGGACTTGATGCATCACTCAGCACCGAACGACGTTGTACCGTAGAAGGAGCATTGACTTACGGACGTCCTGAATGTGTGAGAGCATGAACGCTGTCATAGAGGCAGGAATGGGGACGGATCTGGGGTCAACGCCAGGTCCACCACGCATTGCCTGAAGCACCTCGGGTGTGACACGAAACTCGTGAACCTTGCGATCTAACTCCTTGATGGTCGAGTAGCGAGGAGGTGCGGCGGTGAGCGTGCGAGCAACAATCTCTGCAGGACCTTCAAATCCAAAGCGAAACATCCAAGCTCTCACTACGCCCCGCGTTAGCCGAGGGAAGGGGGGAAATGCTCGGACCGGACATACGCGATGAGACGTCACCAGGGTCAAGACTCGTAGGCACGTCTCCTTCCTGCGGAAATTCGCAGTCAATGAATGCACGGTTGAAGGCAGGTGGTCGGCCTGTAGAGAGAGCCTAACAAAGGCGGAGGTGAGCAGAGAGAGGAATGTTCACTGGGAGAAGAAAAGAAAGCTTCGACAAGCTCGACGTACATTCCATGAGTCTGCGAGAAATAAATCCCAGAACACCAATCTGCGCCTTTGTACAATCCTCGGGTCCGTCTCCCATCGGGCAGGGTCGCGGTCTAGAGCTGTAGTGAGCCTTACAGTATATGCACGCTGTGTTTTGAGCTTACGTAGTCCAACCTACATGCGTGCGAATTGAACGGATGATTCGGTACACGTGGAGTTAAAATAACGCACCGTCTGAGCAAGGTGACAAGCCACGGCGACCAGCGACCATGTAGATTCCATGGTTAACTCTCCGCCGCTCACATCGCCTCCAAGCATCGCATTGTAGACGGCCGAAATATGCAGGGTCTGGATGGTTACCACCGACGGCCTTTCGAGCACTGGTTGCTGGCAGAGGGCCGCCAGAGCTAGTTGGTGATAATGCCCGCCTTCAGACTCCGAGGTAGAATTAGGTAAGCTTATGTCCATGACACATCCCAGGGCGAAGACGCTGAATAAAAGCGCCAAATCATGTGGTCCGCTGTAGTCGTCTGCATACGCTGTCTGCTTTCCGTAAATCGTAGGGAGCATCTCATTGACAAGCTGTTGCCGGGTTACGCTACGAAAGACCCATGTAGCATTGGCCAAGTAATATTCGGCCATTGCTAAAGCGCGGTCCCATGGTGGAAGATAGTCCCTAATAGTGTTGATATTTTGCTTGACAGTACCCACCGGCGTGAATGGGAACGAATAAGAGAAACGTTGGAGATGAAGGGGTAGTGACGATCTAGAACTGTCGCTTTCAGTTGTTTGGCTAGGGGACCCTGCCGAGTCGTCATTCTCTAGCTAAGCTATTGTTCAGCGAAAACTCAGGGTAAAAAGAAAAAAAAATGGAAGGAGAGGTAGGAGAGGGGAATTGTAGAGAGCGTAACGTACCAGTAGAAGATCAGATCCACCAGTGAATCCAAAGAAGCGAGAGTGGCCTTGATCATAGACAGACAGCGTGCCAAGTAACCCGGTAACTTCGTCCGCCCCTTCGTCTTCGCTTTCTTGGGGCTGCTCGTCGGCTTTCTCGGTATCTACGAGGACGGAACCCCCACAAAGGATGGGGTGTGGCTCTGGAGAATGGCTCGCTTGGAGCACGGCAAGAGCATCCTCCAGCTCACGAATTCGGTCGCCCATGCGGGAGATTCGATGGTGTAAATGTTCGGTAGCGGCGATAACGAAGCTTTTTTAAAATAAGTCGATTACCAGTCAGATTAAGGATAATATAATTCAAGTATGAGCAGCGAGCGGCCGTACCGAGTTCCTTGCCCCGTGGCAAGACTACCTATATACCAGGGTGGACGGGGCCAGAATCAGCATGGTTAAGAGCGAGATGCAATAGGGATGGGACACAGACCATTCGGACATAAAGAGGCACACCCTCTCCTCTAGAAAAGAGGTGTCAATATGACGGGGGGGTCCTCGGGGAAGAAAGAAGTAGCTGAACACATACCTGACATGACTGGCATGGGATCTGCTTGTCGCACTTAATTTTAAGTCTAGAACAACATGAGAAGGAAGTTCGACAGAGAGCAAAGCAAGGAGAGTGCGAGTAGTGGGGTGGCCGATCACGCACCTCCGACACTCCGCACAGGAGATCTCTCCGCGGTTCCTTTTCATCTCAATTTCCCGTGAATACATGCCATCCTGCCGGAGACCTGCAACATCGCGGTTTACTTTGCGACGGTCTGAATGGGGTTTGGAAAGATCAACAGGCATGTTGCTGGTGGCGAGAAAGGTTCATTGGCGAAGGAACGAACTATTTGAAGAGCTTAATTTGATCGGTAGGGGGAGTGCTGAGCAATGAGCATCGTGCGAAAACTATACCAAATAGGGTTTTCGATCGTACGGCATCCCAAGTGAGGCTGTCAGTCGGAAGACTCCGAGTCATCCCTTTGAAATATAACTTTGAAATATAAGAATACTCTAACTCCCACGAAAAAAATACGATACCGTGACTCAAACCTCTTTGCATCCCCCGTGCTGACCGGATCACCCTTACTCAGCTTGTTGACGCCGTCCTCTCGTTTAAGAGCTAGACCATCAATGCTCAGATGGAGTTAAACAAACTGGGAAATATTCTGAGAACTAGATAGTTGGTTCTTGAGTTGGTTTCTGTTTTGTTGTTACCTGAATAACGTGTACGGGTTACCCTAAACTGTGTTAACCCACTGTTACTTACCAGGTAGTGTACCCACACATTCGGGTATGTAACCCGCACAAAAGTACAGGTTGTGCTGCTGGTACCCGCAGGAATACCCGTGTCGTTGCCTACAGATAACTGGTTATCTTTGTCCTCCACTCGTTCCACTTGCCATCAAAAAATTCTGTCAAGCAGCCCATCAACATGAAAACGGCTGTAAGTTGGTTCAATTATAAACCACTCCGGATTTTTGCGACAATTGGGCCGCAATGGAAAGCAGAACGAGTGAGTAATAATATAGCCAAGTCCACCTAGCAGCGCCAATTATTAAAAAGGTTAGTTTAGTCAAAGATACATGGGAAGACAGAGAGATACAGAGTTCGAGCGGGCGATATAGAGCAACGACACAGATATATACTACAACGAGACAAGGTGGTGGTGGTGGTAACCCATTACCCAAACCCAAGAAAAGGGAAACACACGGAAGGGAAGAGGGTGGAAGCAGGGGACTTCACAAATTGCCGCCCACCGCTGCTCACACACATCCAGCACGCCCGCTACTGCATGAACGACACCCACGTCTCGCTCATGCGCGACCCATTCGCCGCGAACCCGAGCTGCGCAAGCTCCGCCGGCGGCGCCCGCGCCGTCACCGCATAGTCGCGCCGCGTGTCCACCAGCTCGTCCGGGTGCAGCCCGTGCGGCGGCTGCCCCATTCCCGGCGCATGCGACGATGGATGGAAGTTGTGCGGGTGGGGGGCGTGCGGGTGCAGTAGCTGGTGCGGCGGGTGCGGCGGAGGGGCGTATGAGGCGTACGGCGCGGTCATGTAGTGTGGCGGCGGGGGCATGGCCTCGAGCGTGTACTGCGGCTGTTCGGGCGCGTATCCGTACTGTTGGTGTTGGTGCTGGTGCTGATGACGGTCGTGCGACGCGGAAGGCGGCGCCTCGATCGCCGTGACGTAGTGCGGGTCGTAGCCGACGTACTCCTCCTGGCGTGCGAGCCAATCGCCGAGCATCGACTCCCCCGTCGCAGCGTGCGCGGCTTGCTCGTCGTGCGGTTGCGTCGGGTCCTGGGGCGTCGGCACGGCTTGCGGCGCGAGGGGGATGGTGCCGCCCGGACGGAAGACGAGCCTACGACCGGCAAAGACGACAAAGTCATCCTCAATCTCTTCCTGCTTGACATCCAGTTGCGGGTGCGGGGCGTTGTTGTGCACGGTCGCCAGGGCCAGGCGCGCCTTCTCCCTCATGCGATTCAAGATGACCTTTTCAGCAACGAGCAATGTGGTTCAGAACTAATTGACCGTGTTGGGATGGATGATACATACGAGAGCTTTGGTGGCCCGACGATTGGTTTTGGAGGCCACCTCTATTAATGAGTATGCCCTGTCGAGTTCGATCATCGCATCATTCGCCAGGGGCGAGCGTGGGCTATGTGTTGCGATGAACGCGAAAACCACCTATAACGTGAAACCATTTTTCCTTTAAAAAAAGTACTGAGCATGTCAATGGAGCCATACCGCGGCAGAGAACGTGAACGTCCATATTGTCCAAAAGCGAGAAATAATGACGGGCTGTATGGGAAGCTGTTCCTCGACGGTTCGTAAAATGTTCTTGGAGGCTCGGACAGTCGCCAGAAACGAAGGAGCATACTGGCCCCTTATAGGGTTTTCGGGGTCTTCAATGAGGGCCTGAACGAAGAAGTTGCGATGAAGGAACAAGAGGACTTGATGCATCACTCAGCACCGAACGACGTTGTACCGTAGAAGGAACATTTGACTTACTGACGTCCTGAATGTTTGAGAGCATGAACGCTATCATAGAGGCAGGAGCGGGGACGGATTTGGGGTCAACGCCAGGTCCGCCACGTATTGCCTGAAGCACCTCAGGTATGACACGAAACTCGTGAACCTTGCGATCTAGCTCCTTGATGGTCGAATAGCGAGGAGGTGTGGCGGTGAGCGTGCGAGCAATAATCTCTGCCATAGCTTCAAATCCAAAGCGATACATCCAAACGCCCACTACGTCCTGCGTTAGCCGAGGTAAGGGGGGAAATGTTCGGACTGGACATACTCGATGAGATGTCACCAGGGTCAAGAGTCGTGGGCACGTCTCCTTCCTGTGGAAATTTGCAGTCAACGAATGCGCGGTTGAAGACAGGTGGTCTGCCTGTGGAGAGAGCCTAGCGGAGACGGAGGTGAGCGAGGCGAATGTTTACTGCGAGAACAGAAAGCTTCGACAAGCTCGACGTACATGCCATGCGTCCGCGATAAATAAATCCCAGAACACCAATCTGCGCCTTTGAACGATCCTCGGGTCGGTCTCCCATCGGGCAGGGTCGCGGTCTAGAGCTGTAGTGAGTACTTACAGTATGCATGATGTGTTTCGGGCTTACGTAGTCCAATCTGCGTGCGAGCAAATTGAACGGCAGATTCGGTACACTTGGAGTTAAGAAAACGCACCGTCTGAGCAAGGTGACAAGCAACCGCGACCAGCGACCATGTGGATTCCATGGTCGACTCTCCGCCACTTACATCCCCTCCAAGCATCGCATTGTAGACACTCAAAATATGCAGGGTCTGGATTGTTACCACCGACGGCTTTTCGAGCACCGGTTGCTGGCAGAGGGCCGCCAGAGCTAGTTGGTTATAATGCTCGCCTTCGGACTCCGCGGTAGTACTAGGTAAGTTAGCCTCTAGGACGCTTCCCAGGGCGAAGACGCTGAATAAAAGCGCCAAGTCATGTGGTCCGCTGTAGTCGTCTGGGGTACTCGCTGTCCCCAACTTTCCGTAAATCGCAGGGAGCATCTCATTGATGAGCTGTTGCCGGTTTATGTTACGAAAGAGCCATGTAGCATTGTCCAAGTAGGATTCGGCCATTACTAAAGCGCGGTCCCATGGGGGAAGATAGTCCCTAATAGTGTTGAGATTTTGCTTGACAGTACCCATCGGCGTGAATGGGAACGAATAAGAGAAGCGTTGAAGATGAAGGGGTAGTGACGCCCTTGAACTCTCGCTTTCGGTTGTTTGGCTGGGGGACCCTGCTGAGTCGTCATTCTCTAGCTAAGCTATTGTTCAGCGAAAACTTCGGGAAAACTTTTTTTGGAAGGAGGGGGGATTGTAGAAGGCTTAACGTACCAGTAGGAGATCAGATCCACCGGTGAATCCAAAGAAGCGAGAGAGGCCTTGATCAGAGACGGACAGCGTGCCAAGTTGCTTTGTAACTTCGTCCGCCCTTTCGTCTTCGCTTTCTTGGGGCTGCTCGTCGGCTTTATCGGTATCTACGAGGATGGAACCCTCACAAAGGAGGGGGTGCGGCTCCGAAGAATGGCTCGCTTGGAGCACGGCAAGAGCATCCTCCAGCTCACGAATTCGGTCGCCCATGCGGGCGATCCGACGGTGTAAATGTTCGGTAGCGGCGATAACGAAACTTTTTAATAAGTCGGTTACCAGTCAGATTAAGGATAATATGATTCAAGTATGAGCAGAGCCGCCGTACCGAGTTCCTTGTCCTGTGGCAAGACTACCTATATACCAGGGTGGACGGCCAGAATCAGTATGGTTAAGAGCGAGATGCAATACGGTTGGGACACAGACCATTTGGACATAAAGAGGCACATCCTCTCCTCTAGAAAGCAGGCGTCAATACGACGGGGGGATCCTAGGGGAGTAAGGACGTAGTTATGCACATACCTGGCATGACTGGCATGGAATCTGCTTGTCGCACTTAATCTTAAGTCTAGGACAACATGAGAAGAAAGTTCGACAGAGAGCAAAGCAAGGAGAGTGCGAGTAGTGGGGTGGCCGATCACGCACCTCCGACACTCCGCACAGGAGATCTCTCCGCGGTTCCTTTTCATCTCAATTTCCCGAGAATACATGCCGTCCTGCCGGAGACCTGCAGCATCGCGGTTTACTTTGCGACGGTCTGAATGGGGTTTGGAAAGATCAACAGGCATGTTGCTGGTGGCGAGAAGGGTTCATTGGTGAAGGAACGAACTATTTGAAGAGCTTAACTTGAGTCGCTGAGCAACGTGGGAAAACTTATACCAACTAGGGTCTTCGATCGTAACCATTCCAAGTGAGGCAGTCAGTCGGAAGCCCGCCGAGTCCAGGTTGCGCATTACCCGGTTGTCCCTCCCTTTGAATACCCTTTGAATAAAATACTCTAACTCCCACAAAGAAAAAAAAAGACAACACAAACTTCTTTGAATCCCCCCGTGCCTACCGGATCACCCTTACTCTGCTGGTTGACGCTGTCCACTCGTTTAAGAGCTAGACAGCGAAATATCTCAAGGCCCAAAGTATCTCGGCAACACGATAAAACTTCTTCGCAGGGGTCACGGCACTGATACACAGCCCTATGAAACGTCTCAGTCGAGATGAAATGCAATGGACCCCGGGGAAAATGGGTTGCAGGAACCACTTGCCTTACTGTAGTCCTCAGGTACACGAGCAACAATCTGAAATATTTGACGGCGCTTGGCGACCTTCGACTCCTCTTTCCCCTTTTGGCAAATCTACACCTCCTGCTCGGCCTCCATCACAGAAATGTCACATTCTATCACGGCTTTCAAACATGCATCCCTGTCAAAATTCGAATGACATGCATGACATAACTTTCTTCCAACTCAGCAATTGACTCTGACTCCAATTCGCAAATCCTCCCAAAATTATCGACGGACATCATTGCTGAGCTTCTTCTATTACCTCCTGCACCCCATTGCGCACTCGACAGATAACCAGGAAAACTCCGACGGAACAAAAGAGAGCATTAAGAGTCACACTGCATGACTACGGCAGATGGCGGGGATGATATCGGGAAGGAATGGGACAGCACGAGAGCAGACTCGGAGTGGACGAAGATCTCGCGCAGACCGATCTTGTCAAGCCACGCGGATCCTGCTCCTCTTGCACGTACCTTGGACACCCCGTCCCTTTCCGGTTTCGAAGGGGAAAAAAAGAGTAAAAGGAGTAAATTAGCTGATGTTTGATGAGGGATATTGCGGCCCGTGTAAGCGCAAGGACCAGCGCTTGGTTTACTGAAGTTCAGGTGAAGTTTAGGAACTTGATGGATCCACGACGAGCTTGACAGGCTGCTCTGTGATGACACAGTACCTTTGTCGGATAGCAAGAACCACCGACATGCACCGCGTGGACGGCGTCTATTGATTGGGAGTAGAACACGCTTCGCTTTTCCAAAGTACCCAAAGCACACGATGGTCAAACCCAGGAAAGGGTGGGGGTAGCCGGGGACCACCTGGGGTATGGGGGAGGGGATTCTCCTTCTGGGTCGCAGGTACCATTTTAAAACGGGGGTGGGGGCGAATCCGCTACAGCCCGCTACCCGCAGCCCCACTGCCCCATACGATCACGATCCAAAACGTCCGCGGGCCATGGCAATCACAAAGGCTTGCGCTTTCCACACATATTCCTCGGTGTTATCCACTGTCCCGTACCCAACCGCATCTTACCGTGCCCAGTACCAGACTCGTGCTGGATCCATTCTCCAGGACGAGGCAGTGATTCGTTATTGCGCCCCGTGCTTCCTCGCGCCCTGGAGTCTTCCAAACTCGCACGAGTGTGAGAATGGTTTGGCTAGCCAGGTCCTTCGCCCGTGTGTGTACTCCATCACGGCCTTGCTCCAGGGAGTCATAAACGAGGATCCACTCACAACGCGAAACAACATGCAGCGACGAACAAGGGAACGCTTATCATGGGCACTGTATTTACGGGGGTCTCGGTCTTGGTCTCGGTGCTTTACAGGTGCGGGTGCCATAGCACCTTGCGTTCTCAGCCAGAACGAAGATCTAAAACGGCCGGGAGATCCAGAGAAGGGCCGTGTGGGATTGCCTTTTGAGTTTCTCGGGATATTAGGATGCTCATTAGAAGCTACCTTGCTGACCACAAGTTACGAGTTGCTCACTGTACGAACAAGCCCGTGCGAACGACGTTTGGGCAGGTCGACGCCCACCACGTAACCCTCGCTCTGTGTCTCTCACGCTCGGTGGAGTCCCCCCACGCACGGGTGGGACGGTGGTGGAAGGAACTTGAATGGCCAGGAAGTGGCGGATGGACCCTGAACCGTCTGTGCGGTACAAACACCGTGACTTGGGACGCCGTTTTATCGAGCGCCAATGACAAAACCTGTTTTTGGCATGCTCGAAGCTTATTCTGGGCGCTTTCAGATGCTGTACTTTATCGTAATTTGTAATTGGCTTCGTGTACATGTAATCGCGAATGTTCCATGGAACTTACTGACCGCAGTAGTCGCCCATGCGCTTGTCCAGCCTGATGCTGTGAATACTTGTAGTTCGTAGGATGAAATTCACCCGAAGGTGATTGGTTGATTATAACCCTATTTTGGCCAAAACCATCCAAAGAATTTTTGACTTTACTGTTTTTGGGTGATTGTCAGTACATGTGAATTAGAATGATTTCAAGTCACAAGTCCTTGCACAAGTCAGCCACTAATGAGCCAACAGCAGAGTGAATCTCTGATTTATCGTCTCTCTGGATGAAATTCGTCCTAATCTATGTTCGCAGTGAGTACCTTCCTTGAACCGTGAGTTCGGCGGCCATTTCCTTGGCCATTTCTTTTGTCGTTGTTTTGAATTCATTCACATACGCACGGCATGATGCATATATACAGTACAATGCCTCTCAAATTTGTATTGCACCTCTACGGCCGCCTTTTGCACCCAGTCATGGCGACATGTGGCGGTGGAACTGGTCGCCGCGTCCCATTACAGTACAGTAAATAAAGTTGCACGGCAACGCCCACATGTGCACAGAGCAAATATTTATTTATTTATATTTATAGGGCGCCAATTCCGGCGCTTGGTGTAAGGCGCCTAACTTGAGTTACTTCCGACGATGACCTTACATGTAACAGTAATTCAGCACGGAACCAAGAAAGGGAAGAGAGGGGGAGATATGACAAACAGGACCCCTCGAGCTATATGTATTAGAGCTATATGTATTAGAGCGTCTCGTTTGAGGGTGGACAGAAAAAAATAGTTGGAATGGATCAAAAATGATCCGGGCTGTCCCAGGCCATTCAATTTTTTGTGTTGTGCTTTGCTTCAAAAACAAAAAAGCTTGAACGACATTTTTATTGGACTCGATCAATGGGTGGGGTGCCATGTGTGTCAAGATAAGTGCCACGGGTGGTGGGCACAACCAAGGCGCTACCAAGGCGCTAACACTGGAGTCAAAGACTGATAAGGACTTCAGCTAGTGGCGCCCCGGGAAATGCTTGGCAAACAAACTGTATATAACGCACGAGTGCGCAGTCCAAGTTACATACAAAATCTAAGGTACACCCCTATGATAGCGAGGGCAAGGGGGGGTCCCTTACGCATACTCTCACAACTTATCTACGACCGGCCTTTGCCGACGGAATATATGGATTCAGAACAAAAAGAAAAGAACGCGCAGTCCAGTGCGCATGCGGAAGCCAGCCCTTGATAGCCTGATCCGTGGAAAGAGGTCACACAGTCGAGGCTGACCGCAGCAGGGAGACAGGGCAACCGGTGTTCTGTTAGCAAATTGCGGTGCAATAAAATAAACCCGTAGCCCCACCGATGCATCACAGCCTCCTTCCAATGTACTGTTGACAGCAAATTTCCCCATACCGTATCGGATACCGGTACAGTACTATACAATACAGCATTAGAATGATGGATGGATGGATGGATGGAACGAATGGCAAATGTCGAGTTTTGCCGGTTGCCAGCGTGCTCCTCGCTGGGCCCACGTGTGGACTTACGTTACGGTTGCCCTCGGTACCTCGTGGTGAGATCCACTTCGCCAAGGCGCAGCAACCACCGCCACGATCCCAAAGCAGATCTCAGAATTCGGCCTTTGCCTACTAAGCTCACAAACACACACAAGAGACTGGGCGACGTTTTGGAAAAAAAAGCCGAGGAATCCACGTGCACTTGGTAGTAGTAAGTAGTAGTAGGCGCATCGTATCATATGTAGTAGTAATAATAAAATCTTCTAATACATGAATGAAGCACGAAAGAGATAGATCGAGTGAAGCGAGGAAGAGATGAGGAGAGAAAAAAATTGACCGTGTCCGTCGTCAACTCGACCAGGACCGACCAGGGCGTTAGGAAGGGCGAATCCACTGTGCAAGGCGTACTACAAGTCATTTGCCGCCGCTGCGGGGACAGCTGCTGTGTGACCGCGGCGATACACAAAACAAACACATCCACATCCACAAGTGCAAGCAACCCCCGGAGCTACATAGCCGCACACAGTCAGTCCCCTGTTATCTGCTCCGGCCGCCGGGACCGTGCGCGCCTTCTTCGCTTACGCCGCCACCGCCGCCACCGCCACCACCACCACTGCCGAGCGCGTCTCCGCGGGAACGCTTACCCATCCGCGGGCTGCGCGGTGCGTCGGCGGCGCCAGACAAAAAGTCAAGCCAAGACGAGGACGAACTCGAGTCTCCGCCGCCGGTCGTCTGTTGGTGTTGATGCTGGTTGCCGCCGGCACCCCCCGCGTGCGTCGTCGTTGGCGCAAACTGCGGCCAGTCGAACGTCAGCGGCGGCGCTAGGAAGTCGAAGTCCGGATCGAGACCTACCCCGCTTCCGCCCGCGGGTCCAAACACGCTTGCGAAGAGGTCCTCCGTGCTCGGTGCGAAATGAGGCTGCGTGATCCGCGGCGGTGGGTGCCGCGGAGAGGACGCGTACCCCGCCACCGCCGCTGTAGCTGCAGCCGTCTGCAGCAGGTGCAGTGGTGGCCCCCCTCCCCCTCCCCCGCCCCCACCGGTCCCGCCGCTGCTGACGCCGCCCCCCGTGGGTGAAGGGAACGACGCGGGGGTGTGCAGCGCGCTGCCGTGTGGCAGCGTTGGCGAGACGTCGTGGGAAGAGAACCCAGGGAAGAAACCAGATTGGTACGCGTGCGCGTGTTGTTGTTGTTGTTGTTGTTGTTGTTGTTGTTGTTGTTGCGATGTTGGTGGTGGTGGTGGTTGTGCGGGATGCGGGTGTGGGTGTGTCGGGAAGGCGCCAGAGATGGGTGACGGTGCGGTGCTTGAGCGGTCGTCCATCTTGGCGCGCTTGCGTGGATTGGGAGAAGGCGCGGCATACGAGGACGACGAACTCGCGCCGCGATTGCCGGTAGGGTGGGATTGGTGGGTGTGGCGGTCGGCGGAGACAGGAAGAGTCGGGGATGATGTGGGTACGGTTCCTGGGAGGTGGAGATGAGGACGGTAGTCCATCTGGGAGGGGATGGATGAGTCATGCAGAGGTGGGAGAAAGTGAATGTCGGACGCACTTCGGATGTTGTCTTTGGCTTTGCTCCAGAGGGCTTGCCGCTATCGGGAATACTCTTACCCTTTAGGCCATCGTGACGCATATACGAGGCAGTCGGAGAGTCGTCGGCGTCAGCGTCGTCGTCGTCGTCCCCCATATCGTCCAAGCGGGATAGGTTTGCACCTCCGGTGAAGTCATGGGGCGTACGAAGATCACGCTCTCCGTCAAACTAAGGCAGAGCGATGATGAGGGATGTGTGGGAGAGATTTAGAGAGCGCACCCTGATTTGACGCTGAACGAGGGAGTCGATATCGGTTGAACAGTATTGAAAGAGCTTGTCTGGGTGACCGTGTTTGCGCTCTGTGGACACAAAGGAGAGGGATAAAAATAGAAATGTTGAACGACTATTTCACAGAAATAGGAGCGAGGCGCACCAAAGATAATGACGGCGACGTCGACGGAACATAATACACCGAGCTCGTACGCTTTTTTAAAGAGGCCGGTTTTACGCTGAGGTGATGGTAATTTAAGAATGTGAGGAACCTATTTTTGAAAGTAAAGTCTTGGCGGTCGCCACTTGCCTTTAGAAAGGTGACGGACCGGGTTCGGTCGTTCTAGGTTGATGCAGGTTAGACAGGGACAACCAACGACATCAACACCAATACGACAATGTCAGAGCGCGGGCAAGGGCAAAAGAGAACATGAATAGTGAGATTGTTACGAACCGTTATGGGCTGTATGGCTATCTTGCGTCTGCCCATTGATTCGAATCACGGAGGACTGAGATGATGGGATGGCATATGAATCCCTGGCAGTAGGTGAGAGGAAGAGGAGACGAGACAACTGTGTGTGTGGGTGCGAATACGATTGCGAGGGGAAGATGGGACCGAGAAGCTCCTCCGGCTGTAGACTCTTAGGGAGACTCTCTGCCTGAGGCTCGACTCGCAACTCGAACTCGGGCCTCGGTCGCGGCACGTCTGATCCCGCGGCCCAAATCAACAATCGCAAATCGCACCGAATCGAATCGACTAACTTACAACCGAATGAACTCCTCTCCATCTCCGTTCGTTTCGTCGTGCACCCTCCTGCCAAGAGTAATTCCACTCAATGTCCCAGTCTTCGTTCTCAACGTCTGCTCTTACTACTGTTAGTTCGCTCGCTCTTCCCTTATCCCGTTACGTAGATGCGCTGGCGTAATCCCCAAACTCGTCGCTTCCGGCGCGGCGCTGCCCTACGACCTCCGCTTAGCACTTTACCTGACGCGCCCGTTTTCGTTGCGTCCCCGATCAAACACCGAGAAGCTCCTTCCCCTTCTCTCTTTTGTGGCTCCCTATCTAACGCCACCCTTCCCGTTCCCTTAACAATCAAAACAATGAAATTGAGAACATGCGATGGCATGGCTCTATGTACTGCTTCACTTTTTGCGACCTGTGGCTTCGTGTGCACGACCCCGGTCCAGTCTAGTCAAACTTGGCTCCCTCAGACAGTTTAGGGGCACGCAACCCGCGACCTTTTCCCGCGCGGAACGCCGCTCGTCCCACGGGCCCCTTCTCCCCTCCCAGCTCTTCAACTCGCCACGCTATGGGAAACCCCCAACCCCCCCCGCATTAACACGCACACGCTTTTGCTTATCTTCCATGTTGCCGTCGCGCGTTGTATTGTATATTGTGTTCTGAGAGTCGAGATTGAGCAGTTGAGTCCAGCCTCGGTCTCACGCTCTCGCGCTCGGGTGCAATTGGCGTGATTATTGCGCGTTCATCGGTCGTTCTCTCGTTCATTCTTTCGTTCGTTCTTTCGTTCTTTCGTTCGTTCGTTCTCTCGTTCGTGCGTCCATTCGCCCATTAATTTTTTCCCTCTGTAATGAGCGCTCCGATGTGCTCGAGCTCGAATACTCTTCCCACCGATTGTAGATCGTCGCTACCCCGACTCGCCGCCGGTAATGTAGCTATTCGGCTATGTGACTGTATCCCTGTGTACCCTCGCGGTCCCGGCTCGCATTTTGACGAGTCGCCCACTCCGGCAGTTTGGTTTTCTCTGGCGAAACATTCCGTACAACCCTCTTTTTTTTCTTTCTCCATCTGGCTTTGACTTTGACTCGGTTGGTTCGCTTCCTCGAGCCCGGCTTCACATGTCAACGTTTTGCCACCTGCTTCCCCCTTTGGTCCCGTCCTATAATGCGGTCTTTGTGCTATCATATCGCCCTCGTTGCTCTTCTCTCGTGTCTAGGCCAAGGCGACCCGAAATCGATTCTTCCTTGGGCTAGTAGTGCATTGCTCCCTCCTCCCACTTCCCCCCTTTCATTGTGCTTCTCGAGCTGAGATGTTTCGCATTAATTTCATTTCCAACCAACGGTGGTTCTATCACCGTCTCATCAGTTTTTTTTTTGGACGACAGGCCGTCCCGTCGTGGTCTTGCTCGAAGAATCTATAATACTAAAGTTTGCGCCTTATCTGGAAGGTCAAGCCGAAAGAGAAATAAGCTCGCTATCCAACTGGGTCAATCATCAAAAAAAAAAAAGCCGCGGACTCGAGGCTGGACGCGGCGGATGCAGATGGCGGATGTCGATCGCTTGTGATCTTTCCCCGTGTGGGATGCGGCACTGACAAAGTGCGCTAGGGCTGTTGCAACGGCAACGGGCTGGCAACTGCACGACCCTACGTTTAATCTACCCACCTCCATCCGTCTGTCAGTCCGTTCATTTGTTCGTTCGCGACGCTCAGTAGCAGCTCCGAGCGAATACCAGTTCGTATCGCACGACGTGGTCGTTCTTTCGTCGTCGGGGGAAACCTCGCTCGTTCTTGGGTACTCGTCTGCTTCCCGCGCCCCGAGCCCGGAAATATCGTACGAACAAAAAACCCCTTCAAGCTATTGAACTTTTTTTTCTTACGTCTCGTCGACCTCGTGCATGTACACTTATGTTGCAGGTATACGGCGGATCTATGGAGGGGGCATCGAGCTGGGGCTGGGCTGGGGCTGGGGCAGAATTACTCCCCCCCTCCCCCCGCACTGCCCCGGTCTAGAGTTCGATCCGATCCCCTTGTATCCACGTCTACCCTGGCACCATGTGTATGGGTGGGTGGTGGGCGTCGCCCTTCCTCCCCCTTGCAACTTCCCCTTCTCAAGAAAGAATGTCGGTGATTACACGTCGTCGGTTTCTCTCGGACTGAGTCTCGCGGCTCTCGCCGAGTAGCCTAGAGCCGACAAGGTCCATACAGACATGCACACCCCACCCCAGCGCTGTCCGGGCTTTTTTTTTTACTGTGTGCGTAAGTGCGCGAACGTGGTGGGATGTCATATCGTCGCATACGTACGCATGTGCCTATTTCTTGGCGCACTTTTCGTGATTTATTTTTTTTCAAGTGAAATCCTTTTCTTCTTCGGTTCGTAATCATAATTCGTGCTTGGGCACCCACACCACTTTCAGTCGGGGCCGTATCCTTGTAGTTTGTCAAGCAAAAAAAATACGATAAGCGATTCCAAAAAGCACGAAAGGATACAGGCAAGTGACCAATTGTTAGAAAATCCAAAGGAACAAAACGAGCTTCGTGCTGGTACCGTACTACGTATCGTAACCGTAGGAACCAACGCGATCATGCATAATCGGTCGCGTTGTCACCGTGATTCCCGACGCACGATAAATCCAAGGAACACCACCTCAATGAGCATCGTAACATTGTTCTCGTATTCGCTACCATCCAATGTTTCGTCCATCGGGACACCGTGCCGCGGGCGAAGGAGAACCGTGTTACATACAGCAAAGCACTTCGTTCAACTGAAGTTGGCGCAGGAGTATGAATGCACAACGAGCCAAAACGACGTTTTTTGTTTTCAAGAAGCGAACTTCTCCCGGCGATGATCCTGTCAAACTTGCAAAGGGGAGCGGCAGTGCTGTAGATGGTGGATCACGATCGGCGCTTACGGTCCGGCTCGCGTGTCTTACCGACGACGGTTCAGGGAAGGCGTGGAGAAACGTCGGCATTCCCGGGCCCGCGGCGCTCCCCATTGAGAGCACCAAATCGAACTTTTTCACGGGACGACTCGGATGCATGAGCGAGCGAGGCATTGAAACGTCGACTGTGGCATGGAACACAGTACTTGACGTGACAGCACTGGGAACCGCGGTGCTCAGCCGGTGTACTGTACGTGCCTGCTGTGAAGCTGTGAAGACACACACAACTATCTCCGTCTATCCTCCATCGCGCTGATGAAATATGATACCCAGGATCTACCGGCTCCGCGGAATTCTGGATTGGGCGGACCCTCGTTCAATTTTTGACCGATGCTCATCTAGTGGCCCCTCCTAGACCATATATACAAAGACACGCCGTCAGGGCTCGGGTCTCCCGACGGTGAACTTTGTCATATCAGCAGTTGGCTTGTCTGCGTGTTTTCGTGTTTCTTGCTCGATGCGATTTCAGGCCTCTCTTTTTGGTGTCGGGCCGGCGCCTCCGTAGAATGTGTGCTACTGTTTGGGCGTTCTTTTTGGCGAGTGCATTTTTGAAACTTGCCTTTTTGAATGCGCACTTTGCAAGGTGTGTCTATGTCTATGTCTATGTCTATGTGGGGGGCCCGGGGGTTGCATCGCTATACATTACCCAGGAGAGTAAAGTGTCCACTCTGCAACTTTTCTCGGCGACTCGGATACAGCGCCAGTATTTCTCTTCGTCTTCCCTGTTTCTTCATCTCCTTTTCCAGATCACCGTGTCAGGGTCATCGTGCAGATACGGCATCGCGTTCTAGTCGGGTTTCGCTTGTTTGTTTTATAGTACCCCCTTCCAATCTTTCCCGTGCCCTTGGTAATTTGTACTAGTAGCAGCGGGGGGTATCGGCGGACTATCTCTTGCCTTCCACTCTCTATCAAAGTGCTCAGATACGAGGCCGCGATCAAAAACTTAAGGGTGCCGGAATTGGCATGTGGTGACGAATAAAACATGTCCTCGAGGCGCTCAGCCCTGGGCACCGGTGTCGTTTGGTTACCACCGAGTGTGTCGCTTTGCGAATCGATCCAACAGGAAACAGCCCCGAGGCCCGCCGAAAAAAAACAAACCTGGCGTCGACCTCGTCGACCTACGTTCTCAGAGGGGTCCAGGATTTTCTACCAAATATCGGGACCTAGAGTGAGCTTGTAATCTAAGTGTGTATCTAAGTTACACTAGTAGAGCGGGAGCCGTGCCGTCGTTCCCACCTCGACGCCGCAATCTACTGTACCACATGGCCAGCCCTCGTTCCCTACTTCGACGCCTCAATCCAACACAGGTGCATCCGATTACCCGTGGGCGCTTCGCATCGTTTCGTCGCGTTCGACGTAGCGCTCGCTCACCGAAGCTTCGGCGCGCTGTGATGGACTGAAATCGACTCGCTGCCAGTGGGCTATCAAGTATCCCTTCGCCCCCCGGCCATTCCTCGCTTCCGGACTTCTGTGATGTATCTGACACTCACGATGCGGGCAAATCCCGAACTAGGACACGGTGACCTTCGTAGGGGGCAGGCGCCGGGGAAGCCGTCAAAAGTCAGGTGTGGCCTCACTCCGGACACGGCCATACACGGGCACACCCGTGCGCAGTGCATTGCATAGTTCGCTGAACGCCGAACCTCACTGACTGACTTTGTCTGTTATCAGCGATCATCGTAGCGACGCTACAGTACTTCGACACAGGCTGACGATTGGGGGGACTCGGAGAGTGCTAGTGCGTCGCGCGTGCTCGGAGTTCCATTCTTGCATCTCGCATGGCAGTCCCACCCGGAACCCACGGAAGCGGCGAGACGCTCGCACAGTAATAAGGAGCCCTTTGCGCTCCGGGGCCTTACTCGGGTCTCTCCTTGTGTCTTCTAGTACGAGAAATAACGAGGCGTCTTGGAATCAGATGCGCCGGCGGACATTCAGCGGACCACGGGACTAGCTACTGCGGCGCAGCTAATGTTCGTACTAAGAGTTCGAGCGCCGAATGTGCTGCAGAGATCAGAACAAACTAAATTTCAATGGAATCCGTGCATGCCAAAAGCCGTGCAAACGGAGGGCAATAGAGGATCTGCTTGTTAAGTTAAAACGGGGGTATGTATAAGGATAAAGATATGTCAAAAAGATACACAACAATTAGATGCACTCTGCTTCTAGCACTTGATAGATAGAAGCTGTCAGGGAGAAACGATAGTTGCGGTAATAGAGCCACTTACACATACACATGCCTGTGCGGATCGTTGAGAACTGCCAAGGGATATCAGTGTGTCTCTACACGACGACAAGTACAAATGGCACTCGCCTTGAACTGGCGGCCGCTGAGCACAACGATGTCCCCGTGGACCATCGTCACGCGGAGGCACTCTTTCCTCGGTTTGCCGTTCGACTTGACGTTGGGATCTGAGGGGACGGAGAGCAACGCGACATCGGCACCGAGGCAGAGCAAGACGAGGTGCTTGGTGCGCGGACAGAACGTTTGAATGTGCTGCGGGCATCCTCAGCGACTGTCCAAGCGCGACGGCGGCGATGCACGAGCGGGCGTACGCACCTTGCCGTCCGAAATCCACGCGTGCACGCGCAGCGCCCGGACTTTGAGGGGCCCCAGGTCGCGGCAGTACGTGTTCAACGCGCTCTCGACGAACGCCGCTTGCTGGTCCCAGACGCTGCGCCCGTTGCAGCCGAGCGCCGGGTCGTCCCCGGATTCGATCTGTGGAGTGGCGAATGCCGACGCGCCGATGCTGCGCTCGATGCGTACGTCGCGCTGCAGCGTTTCGAAGAGCGCCGAGGCATCCCCTTGCAGCAGCTCCCTGTTTCCGTTGAACACATGGCGCACGGAGTGCGCGTGCGCATGCGCGTCGGCACCAGCACCAGAAGGACGAAGGTTCGAAGGACCCGCAGAGGGGCCAGAGTCGCCGACGGCCAAGTGATAGTGGAACAGACGCGCCCCGTCATCAAAGGCGGTGGCCGGTTCTGCGGTCGTGGGTGCGGCCCACTTGTCGTCTGGGACGACCGTCGCGGAGTTGACCTTTCGATCGCGTGTGGAGAACGCGCTGATTACCCAGCCGGTCTCCCTCTGCGGGTCTGTCCTCGAGTCGCACGTGGCGCCCTCACAGATGCGATGTCGAAGAAAGCGTTGGACGTTGATGCGGCCGCACGCCGTGCAATAATAGCCTGCGGGGAAATTACCGGTCGCGGTAGAGTTCTCTGAGAAGGGCGCGAGGAGAGGGAGCGGCAGCAGCAAGCGAGAATACCTGGGATTTAGTAGCGTTAATATAGTGTCGTGCCGCGATTCTGGTATGGGAGAAGCGGCACCCTGAGAGGGCCCGAACTGGGGATGCTGGTCTGGCTGTTGGGGATGCTCCGGTTCCCACCATGGCCGCATGATACGCGTCGGCCACTCGTGATCCTCGCCCTGCTCGTCGTCCTTGAGCTGGTCCTCGCCCCCGGGTACCCATTCCAGAGAAAAGCGCCAGGTACGTTGCACCATGAGCGCCTCCGAGGTGGTACTTTGCCGCGGGCGTGTTTCCACCTGGCGAAAGACAAGAGACCCGCAATGAACTGAAACCGTTTTTCTGACCGAATGGCAGACATGAAATTCACCTTGACTCCAGATATCCTAAACAACCCTAACCAGAAATATCCGATCTCCGACGGGAGATCCCAGGGAACTAGCGGTGAGTTGCGCGCAAGTACTGGCGACACAACATTGCCGAACGACTGGGTCGTGAGCAGGGCGGCAACCTCGGGGGGAGGTCGTGGAAAGGGGAGGTTTTTGCTTCCGGAGGGGACTGAGACGGCGCAGCTGGGAGTTGCATCAGGATCCAGGGTAGCCCGGCATGGTGAAAGAATTGTGTTGGGATGATCCGACTCCGAGGGGCTGGGACAGACGGGCCCCGCCTGCGGTGAATGGTTGATGGGGTGTTCCCGCGTAGATAACAGAACAGAACAGGAGAGCTCGGCGCCGCGGGCTTCGGAAATGTCACATTCAGTGTCGCAAGTAGAAACACCGCCAGGTGCGGAGCCGGTTGCACGTGAATGAACCAGGGGAATCTGGGTGTCGAGACTCGGAGGACCATCTACGCAGATCGCTTCCGCAGGGGGGCAGTCACTAGGAGGACGGTTATCAGGGATGGCGTCTGCGCCGCAAGGCATCGAAGACGCAGCGGGCTGGACACCAGCGTTAGTGTAGCCGTCGTGATCACATCGAAGCTCTGGCTCAAGAATGGAAGGAGAACGATCCAAACCGCTACTGGGAACGTCCATGGGACAGATAAGCTGGGAGGGGGAAGCGCCCGTGGGGTTTTCTACTGAGGCGCTGGTTTTGGAATTCGGGACCATAGGCGATGCTCCATTATCGTCGAATAGTGGGTTGGAGGGCTTGTCTGGTGGCGGCTGCGTATCCGCAACTGTGTGCCCTCCATCGGGGGTAGAATCCTGAGCATTTGAGACGGAGGGCTGGTCTGGAGGACCGGAGAGAGGAACCTCGGTTTCGCGAGTGCTATCGGAAAGATCCCGGGTGAGAAAAACGCCTCGACAAGAGTAGGGCAAGCAGCGGAAGGGGGGGAGGTGAAGGGACTGCCATGGGGAGAGGACTCACATCGAGAAGACGATCTTGCGGCTCTCCCAAACGTCTTCGTCCCACCAGCCCAGCCCGCGGTCACCTCTCTCCCCAGAGAATATGAGCGTAGGGTATTCGAGACTTTCCCATGCAATACCGTCCTGGTTTTTCGCAAGAGCAGGGAGCGCGGCCAACAACTCGTCTTTGCTCTACCGCGCTGGAGATCAGCAGTGGAACGCGCATCGAGAGGGTGGTTGCGTCTTACACCTGCCCACACCCGCGGACGTGAGCTTGGAGAGGTAAGTCTTTGCGTAGGGCGCGCACGGTTCTTTGGGGGTTCGACGACACGCCAGAGTGATTTTGTGCGCAGACGGTTATTTCGCACAGGGCGCGCTAGGCAGCGTAACGGTGGGACCCACAGTAGAGACAGAGACGGTGAGAGAGCTTACTTTGAGGGACAATGTCGGTATCTGATGTGTTTTCCTCGGACGTGTAGTGACTCTGCACCCTAAGTCTTTTTCGTGGCGATGTGCTTGTGTTCCTTGTGTTTCCCTTAATGTGGGACATGCGCTTGGGTGTCTTAGCTTTAGGACTTTTGCCTTTGCTACTCGAGAGCCGGGCTGTCGCGGCGGCGGCAGTCTGCAGAGGCTCAAATGGGCTGACATCGGTATCTGACATTGGTAACAAAAGATGTCCGTATTGTCCCCAGTCCGAAGATGATGAGACTCACCCGATGAAGTCTCCTTCTCAGAGTCATCCACATACGATGACCCATCTTCGGGTTCAGACGTGCAGGCTTTAGCCTTGCCTTTGCCCTTGCCTTTGCCCTTCTTACTACGCAGGGGTTCTTTTGCAGGTAAAGCCCTCTTCCGTGCGCTGCGCGGGATGGGCACAAGCAAGGCCAAGGGCACGTCAGAGGTGGAGCCGGAGCCGTCGTCTGATATCCACAACCGTCAGATGCAAGTTTGCAGCCACGCAGTACTAAACCCGTGCGTACCCATCAGATCTAAAGGGTCGCCGCCTTGCGGCGTGAGGTCAGAGGGTCCTCTAGAAAAACCAAGCTCTTCTGAGAGCGGCTGGGCTGACGGAGGCGCAGACACCTCAGGCGTCTCCGGTCTCGCGCTTCCGGTCGTCCACTCGACCGAACTCGAAGCTGCCGCCCATTCCATCGGTTGCACGTTCGTCGTGGGTTGTGTTTCATCTGCCGTTTCGTTACTCGAGGCGGGCAGCGTCGTTACCGGTTCCGCATCGGCCCGTGCGGCATCCTGCGGAGGTGCCGCGGTCTCGCCAAGCGGTGCCACTCCGCGTGGCTCGGAGAAGCGAGTAGTACCGTCACGGAGAACTATATGGGGAGCAGCGAAGGTGTCAGACAGAGGTTTGGGTAGCGTCTTCCTGAAGAGGAATGGCCGTTCGCTTCAGGCGGACGGCTTACCTGATGGAACTTCCTGATTGACGACACCTAGGCCAAGCCCGCACAAGTTTGAGTTCGCTGATGCGGCCGTGGCCCTCGGTGTGGGCGTTACGCCACTGGCCGCGGAGGTGGCACAGATGCCCTTGATTCCTGAAACGGAACTCGACGCGGCTGGCAGCTCACCAATCTTCCATTTCCACGTGAGCTGAGGGTCCGTGTCTATCGGGGGCCAGGCAAAATGCCCACCAGTTAATAGTAAGTTATACACAAAACACAGCGCGCGCGCTCGACTCGCGCACACCAACAGAGAGAGAAACACACCGTTGCCCGACGGAGCACCGGGGGTCACCGTCCTCGCGCGCTTAGGATGGCCAGCGTCGCGTGCTTCCCCGCCGGCGACGGTCACACGTCGCCCCTGGTTCTTCACCAGCGCCGCCGCGCGACACTCCTCTGAGTCCCTCATAATCTTCAAGCTCTCATCCGCGCCAATAAACATTGACCCTCCTCTGCCCCTGGCCGTGGCCGCGGCGCGGCGCGGCTCGTCCCTAGGCAGCACCTCCTCTACCGCCTTGCGCTTCCCTGCTCGCTCTGCAGGCGGGAGGGAGGGAGCTAGCGCTGCGGGCGCGGAAACAGATGAGGGCGCATCGTGGAGGGGCGGTTGGGCGGTCTCCGGCGCGCAGGGGCGCGCAGGGTCCGTGCGCGACGTCGGGCGCCTGTTGATGCCCAGGCTGGTGCTGACGGACGACGGGAGTACCGGTCTGTTGGGTATGGGCCGAGCTGGGAGGAGCCAGCTGGGTTTGGGACGTTCCGCGGGCGCTCGTGTCGACTGAGATGGAGCGCGAGCATCATGGTGGATAGGAGGGTCTGTCAGTGGTGGCTCCGGGATCCGAGTGGTGACTCCCTCGTCCTGTACATGTGGCGTGTTCCCTGTTGGGAGTTGGGGTGCAGAAACGGATTCATATGCCTGGCTGGACGCCATCAAGGGCATGCACGACGACTTGAAAACACCCGTCGCGGGTGGCAATAACCGCCCGCTAGACGTCGCGCTATTACGTGTCAAGTAGCCGGGCCGGTCGTGTTGCTCAGTGTCGCACTGTAACAGTTAGACTATGCACAGTTCAACCACAGTTCAACCATAATCCAGCTAGATTCAATAAAACAGAATTAGACACAATATCTGAAGGTGCATGATACGAACCATACAACAGTGCACAACACACACAGACTTCTGGGAGAACATCCCTGGACACCCCAGAAACAGCACTTGACGTTCGACACCACCAAGACAACACCCTTGTCAACTGTAAAGCAACCCTGGTGAGGAGAATATAGAAGAAACATCATGGCTGCACCTACCTGACCAATGGAAATGTTCTCAGCTATGGAAGCCTAGCTATTTCATCATTGCCTGAACAAAACCAAGACCCATCCAGCAAAGAAATTGATACTCAATGGTACAGAAACATCAACCAGAGGCTGACTGAGGACAAAAGCATTGCGACAAGAATTAAAAGAGATGACTCCACAAACATCAACGAAACTCATGACAAAACTGCTTGTGCCAGTGGAACGGACATAAGATACCATCTGAGTCTTCCACAGTGATGTCTTAGTGGGTGGTTGGCACCACGCCGTAGGAAGACCACCAGCACTGAGTCCCACTACCCCGACATCAGGTATGTGCATACTGTAACTGCATATTCCCCTCATCACCTCGTCCAGTGTGTATTATGTCATCAATTTATCTCGACGTTCTCAGGCTCGGTGGTCTGCCAGTGCCAGTGGGTGACCGTCGGGTCCCCGGCTTGACACCCCTGTCATCAGACATTCTACTTTTCTGAATGACGGCAATTGTGGTTGTGTCTACTAGTGGACCGTTCTTTGTAGGGAAGACCTTAGATGTTTTGGAACGAATTGGCGGAACACAATGCGATCACGTGTAGAGCAGACAGAAGTTCACCGCGACCTCGACTGCGGCGTCCTTCCTTCTTCCTTCCCTTCCCTCGACGTGTCCCCAAATGCAAAACCTGCGCAAAGAGCTCTTTCTTTGATTTTCTCGAGCCACAGTATCACCAAGCCGTTTTCCGTCTGAGGAGCTGAGGAGATCCATAATTACCGTTATTGGCCTTGCCACTCTCACACACCTCCCAATTCTAACGCCCCACGCGTCTGCATGGGAGTTCTCCCGTGACACTTCACAGTCACTATGAGAGAAGGGTGTCGCAGTCGCCGGTGCGACCTTCTTCTGTAACTTACTCCGACCCGTTCTGTCTAACACCAATCACCATACCGCACGCCGACCACTCTCTTTCGCACGTCGGTAGCCTGTTCTTCGTACGCAAAATTAGCCGTCGTCGGTATCTTCCTCGCCAACATCCTCCTCGCGTCCATCGCTCTCCGCTCTCCGCCCGCACCATACTCGCCCATCCCCTCGGCCGAAAAAGTGCTCTGGTCGTCCTCGCCCCCGCCGCGCCAAACGGGGTAGCACCTCGCGACGGCGACGACGAATTGGTACAGCCCGGGCAGCAAGTCCTCTAGCGTACGTCTCCCCTCCCCTTCTTTCTTTCCTTCGCGCCAACGCGGAGACGCGAGCAGATAACCCCCCAGCGCCAGCTGCCCATCTCACCTTCACTCCCGTGGCGGCCCCAGCGCGTCGGACCCACAGTCCTACTCGCTCGCATTCACCAACTTCCTCGCCTCGTCGCCCTCGGCCCCGCATGACTGCTCGTTCAGGTCGCTCCCGCCTTCTCCTCGCCATTGTTGCCGGGCGCCCACTGGACTTGCGTCGTTTTTTTTTTAGTTCTCCACTATCCCTTTTTTTTTTTCTAACCGTAATCCCGATGCATGGACAATTATTTTTTTCCGGTAGTCGTGTGGACAGAGCGTTGTTTGCGCGGCTGGCTCAAGGTGATTCGGACTGGGACGCCGACGAGTGATCTATATGCCCTGTCTGTTTGTCTCATGCTGATGGAGGCAGATGGCGGTTGCTGAAATGGCAAATGCGAAAAATAATATTTATGCATGGTGTGCCACAGTCGCATGGCATTGCCACATAATTCCGACCTTTGCTGGCGTCTCGCTGTCACCGCGACCTGAAGAGCTCCCAGTGACTTAGGGCTGGTGGAGTATGATACGAATGTACGTCGTGCTAAGTTTTTGTTTTTTTTGAAAATCTGCGCCGCTGTGCTCTTTCAATGCTTCTTCAATGGCTAAGCTACCGTGCCCGAGATGGCCACGCTTAGATACGTATCCGTATCACCATATTCCGACCGAATAGAATGTACCCATGGCACTAGCACTGACAGTACTGACCCATCGCATTGCGAGGAGTGTAAGTGTCACCGTAAACTGAAGTGTAACTTCAGTAACTTTATGTCTTATCCGAGACTCAATAGTACTCAATCCTTATGCGGTGTCTGCCAGTGAGACTCCTACAAAGGCACTGACTAGAATCGGACCTGCCAGTGCCCACACTTAGATCAGGCGACCTTGGGTGGGGAAGGCACGGAAACTCTTTAGTATACGTGAACTTTGGGTTGTTTGTCAGTCTGTCACTCAAGAATTCCGCACGTCGATGACGACTCTGGATACAGACCACCTACCACACATGCCCATAATGCATGGTAATCTTTATGATTTAGCGCACGGGTCCTCCCTGTCCAGCTGCAGTCCCAGCGGCATCGTGATGGCGACTTTAGCATTACGAGGCCTCACAGGGAGGGGGACCACGGGAAGTAGGGCATCTATTGCAGGAAAATGGACTCCACGGCCTGCAATGACTTAGGCTTGTCACGGCTATGTTGTACTAGGTCCGCACGGCCTACAAGCTGCGGCTCATATGTCAGAACCGTGACACACCTGTAAGCAATCCTCGCCCGCTAAGTTGAACCTCTCTCCCTTACATTTGCGTCATGGTTCAGGTCTCCTCAAGCACTGGCAGCCGAGATAGAACCATCTGCATCTTGCGTAACATCCATGAAAGAGCTCGCGCTCCCGTCAGCGTCTCTGATACCTCCGGCATTCCCCTTAGCGTCTGTGATTTACTTACTGTAGTAGCGTTCCCTCTAGCGTCATCTCCTCCATCCCCGATTCAACCTGTGTAGCCAGGCCTCACAACTAGCATAAGGTATCAGGTAAGGTATCGGGCGTGTTTATGAAGGCGTCGTCAAGGAACAAGGTCGGAGTAAGTAAAGTAAGATATGAACCCATAATAGTGAGTCGGGTGAGGCTAAACGAGGTGGGACCGAGGCCGCAACCGAAACCGAAACCGAAGGTGATGGAAGTCTAGACGAAACATATTGTTAGTATCTTGGTTGGCATCTTGGTGCGTTCTCTCGTGACGTCGGGTTCGGCGCGCTCGCGCTTGTTCTGAGAAGGCACATTGACGACAACGAAGATAAGACGGAATTGACCGAGGCAAAAATCAGACGAGAGAGAGAGAGAGAAACGCGCTGGCATCTCGGAGTGTCGCACGCCGCACTCCGAGTCCTAGACCGAGCCAGTATGCTGGCCCGCGTTTTCCGGTAACGGCGGGATCGACATTCATTCCTGCAGAACCGAGCCGTTCAGAAACGTTGGTATACGATCGCGGCTGTAACGGGAAATTCTACTCACCAGAGACGAATTAGTGGTATCGTCGCCTTTGACCTTATCTAGCTCCACCGTCTGGGCAATGGTTCGGAGCTGGAAATTATCACCTGTTGGTGTTGGGGGCTGTGGCTCAGGTACGGCGAAAAGGGGCGACGATAGTGCAGTGGCGCGAACCCGGTCGGAGACCGTGAGGTAGGCGCTATCGCCATTGACGGGTAGTTGGTGTTCACGGAAGTAGATGCGATTGTTGAGGCTCACTAAGAGGGTGTTGGAGTACCTGACACATTTGTCAGCGCTTTGGCTCGCACATGGTGTGTAATGTGTCGCTCACAGTTTCCCGATAATATCAACGCTTTTTTCACATTAGCTGGAAAGGTGCACAGCGACGAACCAAAAGAACGTACGGGTATGCGTAGTATTGCTCATTCTGTGGACGAGGTGATTGAGTCAAAAGATGGATCGTTGCGGATCCCGGTGCGACTTATGGGGAAAGTGACATAAAGCACAAGAGTCGTGATAGCCACGCTAGCTCAACAAGAAGTTAGATGAACGTCTGTGTGGGGCGTTCCGAGAAGTAGGTACCAGTAAGTGTATTTGTCTCAATAGTGAGTCGTATCACGCGAGTTAATACGAAGTTGGTGAACTTGCCGCTCGCCCTTCTTAGTTGTGTGTGCAAAAGGATCTCGGTCAATGTACGAAGGGATCCAATAGGGTGATACCGTACCAGCAGCGTCATTGCCACCGCGATCAGAATGTCCGCTACGGCACTCGGTATAGACCATAACTAACACGACAAAGTATGAGGTGGTACGGCCACTTCGACCGAAACGAGTGCGCGTACATATACAGCTGTCTTGGAAACCGCATATCCCCCAACAATGAACGACTAAATGCTGTGTAAGATAAGACGTTTCGATAAAAGTGTGTAAAGTACTGACTACGATGCCCAGTCACGTCGCTGCAACTGCTTGAGTCACCGAAGCCTGAATTCAGGAAAAACGTCATGAACCTGAAGAATACGGGGAGGGTCAGGAATACATACGACAGCGATGATCCAACAGATCCACGAAAACCGTCTGTTGATTATCCAAATTCGATAGCAGAAGTATCCCTGCACGATGAGGGAAGTAACTGCAGTCATGGTAGCAACGTCTATGGCGGCAAAATGGGAATTCCCGAGGCTCCACGTCGCCAAATCCAGCAACGAACCAAAAGTAGACATCGGCCCCACTCAGCGCAGTTTGGGTGGTTTCCAACACGAAAACGAAATAAGCTGTTCAGAGTACACCTTGACATGACAGTGCTGCCGAGCAACGTCGAACACCAACCTAGAAATTTCACGGATCGTGAATCTTTTGGAAAATTGTAGCTATATACGTCTGAACGTGGGTGAGTGGAATCAGTTGAGGTTTCGAGGAACAGGTTTCGTACAAATCTGGACGCAGAGAACACCGTAGAGCATCCAGTTGAATAGACGGCCGAAGAGCTACATAGATTGTTGAGGACATCAGTTGCGTGGACAACAAAACGAGAGCCAAGCGTACAATAGGGGCAGCTCTGTGAAAAGATCAGCGGATTATACGGGAAATCGCTACTGCAGTCTCACGGAACTTACGCTCTGATGACGTCTGGGGAAGCGGTTCGTGACCCAGAGAAATCAGCCATTGACATTGTAGGTGTCGAGAAGTGGACGGGGACTGGTGTCTCAGAGCAGTGGGGATAGTCGCGGGTCACAAGAAGAGCTTTATAATCCGATTTTTCGGATTGTGAGTGCAAACGAGACAAACACGCTGTGGCGGAGATGTCATAAAAAACCTGTCACTAGTGCAGAGATCGCTTCCATGCCAATCGCCTTTGTCCATCATGGCGATGAGGCAGGTGCTGTATGGACTAAAAGCGCGATTCTTCCCCGAATCGAAGTCTGTGCAATCGGCGTTGATCAAGCGCAAGGTCGATGACTAGAACGCCGAGAGAAGTGAATGATCCGTGAAACGTAGATACTTGATACAAGGCTCTATGTGGATCGGCACCATAAGTCATACTTTCGTACTATGCAGTTTGTGTGAGACTCGGTACTTCGTTAGCGACGGTACTATGAACCGAATGGGAGGAGTTCGAGAGGCTCGGGCCGCTACTGGCATGCGCCACTAGTGTTGAATGTCACAACAGTGAAATGGCAGTTCTTTTCTTGGTATCGGTCCATCGATCCGGGTGCAGTCAGCGGAACATCTATAGGCCTGCTTGACGTGCTAAAACATTCGAAAATCTGAACAGGACACGCTCTAGTTGACGCATCGAGAGACCGCGACATTCTTTGTGTGAATAGGTTTCTAGGGACCAGAGATATGGGCTTCACGTGCGCTAGGCTGATGATGAATCCCTTGCTATCTGGCAATTCGATACGTATTTACTGAGAGTAAAAGCGCTTTTTGTGCGATTACAACGGCACGGAGGAGCAAACATAACGACACGCAGTGAGCTAGCATAAGTTAGCCACCACCGGTGGTAGCTTTCAATCAACCCGCTCACCACCCCGTCTCCGCCGGCTCTTAACCGCCTCCCGATGCCGACGCTTCCACTCACGCGTCAACTCGCCACGCGCGGCCGCCCACCGCGCACGGATCTGCGCCTCGTCCTCCGTCCGCGCGAACCTGACCCTCCATACCTGGTCCTTCTGCGGGAAGAAAAATGGGAGCGACGAGTCGAATGCCCCGTGCTGCGTCGTGGGCGTGGCGACTGACGCGACGCTACGACTGGATGTGGTCGCAGGCACAGGCGCCGCGGCGTCCGGGAAGGCGGGCTCGTCCAGGTTTAGGTCCATGTCGAGGTCGAGCTCCGAGTCGAGATCGAGGTGGCCGATAAGGGAGAAGCCTGTGGAGGAAACGAGCAGGGCTTGTGAGAGACACGACGTCGTGCATCACCAGCAACTCGCCTTCTTCTTCCCGAGGTGCAAACAGGTCCTTGAGTTTGGTAGACGGTTGCGCGGGACCGGTCATTGTGGGCGTTGGTGTAGTCTCCGCTTGTCTGTCCACGGCCAACCTCTTCTCGTCTCTCTGGGCAGCGCGCGGCTCGTGATCAGCGGGGACGATCTCAAAGTCGGTGGGTTCGAGCGGGCCAGGAGCGGTGTGCGGTATACCAGCACCAGCACCAGCCATCTCCACGTCCGAATCGACGCTCTCAGCACCACCCCAGTCGACGTTCGCCCCACCAAACATCGTGCTGAGAAGGTCCAGCGCGCTCGCCGTCTCCGCCGCCAAGTCTAGCTCGGCACCGGCGCCGGCGTGTGGAGGCGTCCTGTCGTCGCCCGGCGGGGTCTGGTCCGAAACGTCGAGAATATGCTCCACCTCCTCGACCTCCGTGGACTCCCCGTTCGCACCGCCGTCTTTCTCGCTGCGCAACGGCGGGGGCGGGTGCCCGTCGCCGTCCAAAAAGATGCCACTGAGATGCGTGCTGCCCCAGCGCAGCGGATCGATCGTCTGCCTGCGCGCCCGCGTGGGCGGAGCGCGGGCCCGCCTCTTCTTCGCCCTGCTGCTACCTTTTCCCTTTCCTTTTCCTTTGTCGAGATTCTTGGCTCTGAGAGCATGGAGGGGCGGGCCGAGTGGGCGGGCAGGGCGCATGAGCATTGGGCGGATGAGCCGTCCCAGTGGCGTGACGCGCCACTGTGGGCGCTGGTGGATGTTCTCGGGTGTGATGGGGGACATGTCCTGCGCGTGCTGGCCGTGCACGCCGCGAGCGAGTCGTCTGCGTTTCCGCGGTCGTGTTTCGTCTGACCCCTTAGGCGCGTTTTCGAGAATTATCCTGTGCGGGGTATATGATGTGTTGGGGCAGGAGTGGGGGACGCTCCACTCACCGCTCGCGAAAGTCTGGTTTTGCCTCTCCCATACGTAGTTTTGCACCTTTCCATGTCGAACCGCTAAGCGCATTCATGCCTGGAATAAAGAAATGTTAGACGAGAAAAAAGCAGGGAGATACGACGATGCACATCTAGACAGTTGCGGTTTCGTAGTCTTCAGAGTGACATAGGCGAATTTGCGCGGCTGGCCAAGTGCATCCAGTTTTCCCAAGCCGTCCAGAGCCGTGACCGAGCCAAAGGAGCCAAGACGTCGCGAGAGATCATCGAAGGAAATTGCAGGAGTCAACCCTGAGATGTGCAGTCTCTTTGATATGACCTCGCTCTTGTCGGTCATCGTAGCGCAGTTTTACAGTGACATCCGTGAATTGGTAAGCCGGTGTCCGGGTCATCCCCCTCGCGCTCATCGCCATCGCCAGCGTTCTCCTCCACCCCACGATGAGCAACCCGTCGACACAACCTCAATTGACCTCTCGAAATCCATTTCGTGCACCACTTCTGACCCCAAATCCAACCGGGGCGTCAGCAACCTCGAGCGCGCCTTCATATCACTCAGCTTTGCCCTTCTCCCATACCTTGCTCACTCCTACCCCGACTGGAATGTCCACCATATCGAGCGCACCGAGCTATCAGACTGTCGTAGAGCCGGGCGCTCATTCCGATGACGAGGAAGCACCGGAAGCACTCCCCGAACTCACACTGAGGATACCGTCCAGAGGTCCTCCTAATCAACCTCCTTCACCCCTCCCAATCCCCAGCAATAACAGTGGCAGCTTGCAAAGCACCTCACCCTCGAGCGCACCACCGTCTCTGCCTCCGCGTCCGACCTCCCGCGCCGCTCCCCCACCACCATCTAGCCCACCGCCGAATGACTTTCTGTCCGACCCTACGCCCGACCCCATCCCCGAAAGCGCACCACCCGCCTACTCCCTGACGCCCGACATTGGCGGCGGCGAGACAGTCATGGAGCAGGGCCCGCGCAGGCCCTTCCAGCGTGCGCCCGAGCCCTTCGTGCAGCCGCCCCCGCCAAGTGCATACCCACCTCCGGGGCCGCCCGACCCATCCCCCGAGCGCTTGTATGGTCCCCCACCGGGCCCTCCCCCTCCCACGACTCCCTTGCAACAGGAACCCCAGTACGGTCCCCCGCCGGGCCCTCCCCCGCCTGCAGCTCCCGTGCAACAACAGCTCCAGTACGCTCCCCCGCCTGGCCCTCCCCCGCCCGCGGCTCCCGTGCAACAGCAACCTCGGTATGCTCCCCCACCTGGAGCTCCCCCTCCCTCTAGCCACTCTCGCGCCGCGTCTACTTCGAGCGGCGCGGGGTCTACAGCGGTGCCTGCAAGTAATGGGCACCCGACGACCACGCCGACTCCCGGCCGTCCTCTGCTACGCAATGGACGGACGCTTGTCTACCCCGAGACGCACCTCTGCCCTAAATGTACGCCGCGTTTCCCCCTCTTCACTCTCTTTCTCACTTGTTCGTGATACCCTTTCATTTACACGCAGGCAGCAACACGGGCTACAAGAACTCCGACCCGTCGCACCCGTGCCGCAAGTGCTGGGACCGGTTCGGCAAGCCGTTCTCGTCCATACTCGCCTCGAGCCCGTGGGGCAACCAGGGAAGCAGCGCCACGAGCCAGAGCCAACACGGTCGCACGTTCCAGCGGCCGCTGCCCACGTTCAAGCCCCCGCAGGCGGGCACCGCCCCCCCTCATCCACGCCCGCCGCCCCCGCCCGCCGCGTTCCCTTCCCCTCACCAACCACAACCGCGCAACGGCCCCGCGGTGGTCATGCCCTATGGTGCAATTCCTCCGCCAGGCTCCACGGTAGTCATGCCCGGGGACTTACGCATCGGAGGACGGCGGTGCTGGCGGTGTGGCGGGCGCGGCACGACGCCATTCTTGATCTTCGACGAAATGCAGTGCGAGACGTGTGGTGGTGTCGGGAGGCTGTTTAATTAGAGTACTGTCGTTCCTTCTCTTTTATTTTTTGGTTTCGGCTTGCAAGGACGAAGGCGCTTGTATATTTTTTTGATAATTTGAGTGATCCCAACCACATCGAGAATGTTACCACTGACAAGTCCGAAGGTCCTCGCTGAGTGAGCTATACGCCGACTATGTTTGGAAAATGGCATACCAGTCAATGCTCCTTTCTAGCGGCTTTTTGTCTCTGCCGCTCCTCGAGCAGGGCTTTATTTAACTTTTGCAACTGCGCGGTGACGGTTTTGTCACCACCTTTCGAGGGTGGGTTGCGATTCTCGAACTCGTCGAGAAAGGCCTGAAGACGAATTTGGGCGCGCTTGGCCGACAAGACTTTGCTAGTTGTTGCGGTGATGCGAGGCGGTGGATCTGAGGCGTTGATTGAGTCCATGGCAAGGTACGAACGGGATTTGCCGAGTGCATCTCTCGGTTTCCTTGTCAAGGTGACGGTCGATCTCAGGCGAATCCTTGACAACTACTAAGAACACAAACCCAGAACAACGCAAAAGTAAAACGGGACATGTCTCGCTTTGTCCGTGCATCGAAATATCGGTAGTCTGCCTCTTTATCTTCTCAAGATCGCTTCTGATGGGCCCTTATTGTTGCACAGACATGTCTTTGGGCAGCCAGCCAAGAAGGAGCACTGGATCGACAACCTCAAGGTAACCAGCAGTGCATGGGATACAAACGTCGTCTCTGCATCTGGTGTACGTGTCCCTCCGATATTGCGACCGAGTCCGTGTTCACCCCACCCAGACATACATTAGCGTCAACTGGAACTCTTCCGGCGGCGGTGCGTTCGCCATCCTCCCCGCGCCGTCTCCCTTCTCCGGCGTGCCAGGGATCCCCTCGAAGCTGCCCGACATCGTCCCACTGGCACGGAGCCACACAGCGCCAGTGCTCGACACGGACTGGTCGCCGCACTCGGACTCGATCGTCGCGTCCGGGGGCGAGGACGGCAACGTGATGGTCTGGCAGGTAGACGGGTCCGCGTTCGAGGACTGGAACGCGGAGGGCTGGGTGCCGCGCGACTTTGCGCCCGTGCTGCGCATCGACGCGTCCCCGCGCAAGGTCGGCCAGGTCCTCTGGCACCCCGCAGCCCAGCACGTCCTCGCGAGCGCCGTCGGCGACCACACCGTCAAGCTTTGGGATCTCGGCTCCCCAGAGTCCCCCCGCGCCGTCCTCCAAGGCCACGGGGACACCATCCAGAGCATCGCGTTCAGCCCCACAGGCCAGCTCCTCGCAACTACGTCGCGCGACCGCAAACTCCGCCTGTTCGACCCGCGCGCTGGCGGCGACGCCGTACGCGTCGGAGAGGGCCACACCGGCATCAAGGGTGCACGCGTCGTGTGGTTGGGCGACTACGATCGCATCGCGACGACCGGGTTCAGCCGCATGAGCGATCGCCAGCTCTCCGTGTGGGAGACTGGAGCGCTCAAGAACGTCAAGACGCTCGCGCTCGACCAGTCCGCGGGCGTCGTGATGCCATTCTGGAGCGACAACAACATCCTCTTCCTCGGTCGGTTTCCTTTGCTTTCCGATCGATTCGCCGCGCCGCGCCACTAATGATACTTTGGCTTTGGCAGCTGGGAAGGGCGACGGCAATATCCGATACTATGAGTACGAGAACGACAACTTGTACGCGCTGGACGAGCACAAGTCGAGCGACCCACAGCGCGGGATGTGCTTCGTCCCGCGGCGCGCGCTCAGCACCTCCGATTGCGAGATCGCGCGCGCGTACAAGCTCACCATCGGCGCGGTCGAGCCCATCGCATTTATCGTCCCGCGCAAGGTACCCCCCCCCTTCTCATATACAACGGTTCACTCACTCACGCACGCACACCAGTCCGGGTCCGATTCATTCCAGTCCGACATCTTCCCGCCCGCGCCATCGATCGAGCCCTCCCTCACCGCCGGCGAGTTCTTCACCGGCAAGCCCATCTCGCTCAAGCTCGTCTCCCTCGAGACAGGCGCCGTGTCCACCACAGCAGCTTCCGTCCCCCTCCCAACGCGCACCGCGAGCGCCCCCTCCCCAGCGCCAGCATCGGCACCGGTATCGGCGCCTGCGCTCTCTCCGCCACTCGCGCCGCCCATCACGAAAGTCGCGAGCGAGCCAACTCCCCTCTCTGCGTCGGCACTGACGCCGCCCGCGGACCCGCAGCCGTTCTCACCGCAGCTGCCGCCGTCGCGCTCGGCGTCCTCCACTTACGTTCTAGATGTGCGTGTGCGCGCCCGTTCTCATTTCTCTTTTCAAACGGGAAACTTTTTATTTTTTGATGATAGGACGGCAAGGCTGCTGCTGCTGCTGCTGTGCAGCAGGACAACGACCGGCTGAACGCGGAGCTCCGCGAGGCGCGCGCACAGATCCGCAACCTTGAGCTGCAGGTGGAGGGTCTTAAGGCGAACGCGCGCAAGGCGACCGCAGCGCTGCTAGACAACTAGATTTTTTGAACGGTGATGATATGGAGGGTGGAGGGCTGCATATGGAGATTGGGCGATTGGCGAAGTGTGGATGAAGTGTATTAATTAGAAGAAAAAACAGTGTTAATTTCGATTTTTGATCTCCCTCATATTTCAATACTCTGGACTTGAAGTGGATGTGACGGAAGAGAGGAACCTGAAATTGATTGTCCGTGACCCAACGAAAATCCAAGCCTGTAACTGGAATCCCGGAGCGCACCACTTTACATATGGATGTAGGGGGTGCACGAGACTTCCCTAGTTGCCTCCGCGCCTTTGGTTTCCCTTGACTGTCACTCTGCGCTTAGGGTTTTTCGTCAAGGGACCGAGAACGTATCCATTACTTATGCTACAGACAACAAGTACCGCTTAAATTACAGAAGCATGAGGGGAAAAAAACAAGACTGGGTAAAGCATGCGTATATACTCGGGGATATCCAAATGTTGATTGATGGTGCGAAGATTGACGGTCGTCTACTCATAGCTCTTTACTTATTTCCTCTTCGCCCGCGGCTTGACCAGCGCGGTCTTCGTCGCTTTCGTTTTCGTCGTTTTCGCCTTCTTGAGCGCCGACGGGCTCTCGATAACCTCGATATCCGAATCAGGGTTATTGATCGTCGACGCCTTGCGTTTGCCCGACTGCTGCTGCTGCCTGCTGCCGGCCGAGGACCGCTCCACGTCGGGCAGCCCGTCGGATCTCGACGCGGCCGATGCGCGTGTGTACGACTGCTGCGCCGGGCTCTGCAGGCGCGACGACGTCGCGGACTGGCGGGACCACGCGGGAGACGCAGGTGACATGCCCCTGCGCGCGGCGAACGCGCTGGGCAAGACACCACCGGGCGGCACCACGTCCTCGTCCTCGCGCCGTGCTGGGTTCTCATCCGCGAGCGGTATACGCGTCTCGGCCCAGTCCCGCGCGAACACGCTCTCACCCCCTAGCGCGTCGTGGAAGCCCCGCGGCGTCTTTTCGGACCGCACGGTATCGCCCGTCGCGCGCGCTGCGAAACGTTCTAGGGATAGCGATGCGTTGTTGCTTATGGCGCGCTCGGCCGGCGTGTCGCCGACGGCGTTGTCGCCCAGGTTCTCCACCCAGTCCCATGGCTGGTTCATGACTGGAGGTCCGGGAAGGGTCTGTCCCGAGGCGTCTACCGAGGCGTACACCAAGTCGGCTACTCCTTCATGAGGGGGTGGGTAGGGGAGAAGACAGCGCAGCTGCTGTCGGTACTCAGCTGGCATGTCGGCCGGAAGTTCAGCGAAGGGTATCTGTGGGTAGTTGCGGAAGATATCTGCGGTGTTGGCCTTAGCGTCTGTGGCAAGCTCTGTGACAAGGTGGTTATCAAGAAGCTTGGCATAAGGCTCTGAAAACTAAGCTCACCATCGATGAGGTACATGAAAGTATCAAGAAACAATGGGAATGCGGCGGGGTTAAGATGGTCGCCAGCGCCGTGGGCCTATTCATTGTTGAGACGTGATGCCCTTGCACGACGTCGTAGGTAGGAACTTACCAGAGCGAGGTTGAAGGTGTATTTGCACAGGCCCTCACCGAGGGATCGCGCCTTCGGGGTCCAGACACCGCGGAAAGCCATGTTGAACTGAAGTAGGCGAGCCATCAAAACGGCACCCTGTGTCGCCTGGGCTGAGGGAACGTCGGATGTTGGCGTGGGCTGAGCAAGAAGAGTTTCGAACGCCCAAATCTTGCTCGCGAGTGCGTCGATGAAACTGTCCTGCGCCAGCGAGTCGACCACTGGTAGCGCGGTTTGGTCGTCTCTCGCAAGCTCGACAACATGGGCGAGTAGGCGAAGTTGTTCACTCGCCACGTCGAGAATCTCCTGTACTCCGTGACTCGTTAGCGGTGTTTGCACCCCCTTGAGGATGTTGGCTATGCAAGTGAATCCGGTGTTCACGAACTGCTCATAAGGTTAGCTCCGAGTCCGCTATAAATGTAAAAAATGCGAGTACTACCTTGCAAGCGATCGTTGGCCCAACTCCGCGAGCCATCTCAGCGACCAGGTCAGCCTCTTCCGTGGACATGTGATGATGCATGAATTTGGCGATCAGCCGGTCGACCTTAGTGTTTCTGTTCGGTGTGCCTAGGGCCAGGCGTTCGCCCATTTGCTTCAGCGAGAATTGCACCTCGATCGTCGTTGCCGCCAACTTCCAGGGGCTTAGCAACGCGGACGTGTCCAACCACTCCGAGGATCCTATAGACGCTGTATCTGTCGCATTTTTCGTCAGTTGGGTGACCCGAAGTTCGTTTGTAACAGAGCCCGTACCTGTGCGCGCGACGTTGAGAATGAGACGCAAGGCGTCCATCAACGGCTCGACGAGGCTCTCGTCCAGCGCATCGTACTGTAGTGACTTGTCAAAAGCGTCCCGCACGGCGTTCAGATCTCGATATATCCCCTGGCGGAACTCGACGGAGCCGCATACCGCATCGCGAAGTGCGGCGGCACGGGGCCGCAAATCGGCCGGGACATGCTGCGCATGCTCAAGAAAAACAAGCGTCGGGATAGCACCCACGAGCAAGGAGAGATGTGGCGCGCAGAAGACGTCCTGGCGCCGCGCACGCACGCGTTGCAGCTCCACCATGTCGCTGCCCCAGTCTTCCCCAGATAGTACGAGGCGCGTAAAGATGTCATGGGCGGCGCGGAGATATACCTCGCAGTCGGCCGTTCCCGAGGCGAGAGCGTGGCTCCACAGAGGATAAACCAAGCCCTTCAGGATTGTAGTAGTCGCCAGCACACCTTGCACGACGAGGTGGAGGAGGGTATGCGTGAGGCTCGTCCAGGCAACACTGTCGATCGATATAAGCTCCGCCTTTCCGGTCTCTTGGAACCACCGAGCCACATGTTCGTCGAGTCCACCGGGGAGATGTTGATCGACATGAAGTAGAAAGTTAGCGTAGCGCGCGTCACGCGCCTCGGCGTTGACCTGGACCCGCAGAGCGGCAAACGTGTTGTCCCAAATGCTCCAGGCCCAATTCGGCGATTTATGATAGTGAAACCAGAGGCTGTTGGCAAGCATATAAGCCGCGTCGGGCCGTGGGTCATTTGAAAGTAGGAGTATCTCGGGCAGTTTCTTAGGACAGGGTTCTGCTTCGCCTCCCGAAGGACGCAGAGCCTGGGGAGGTGTCAACGAATATGACTGTAAGAAGGATGGCCATCGCATACCTGGGCAAAGTTAGTAATTTCCACCTCGACATTCTTCCGAGCTTGGCCATCAAGATAACGACCGGCGTCCATTTCCAGCAAAAGCTCTAACAAAGCCTGGCAGTGGGTCCCTCGGGTCTTGCATGACTGGGATGCGGCATTGAGTGCAAAGGTAATCACCCTCAGCATACCCATGCCTGCCCAGATGGGAGAAAACCGGCGCAGCATCTCTAAAACGATCGTCAGGGATTCCGATCTGCAGGGACGCTCCAAGACGCCAAGGCTCAGCTACGAAAGTGTCACTACAGATCAGAAGGGAGATTGCGGGGGTAGGACTTCGCTCACCTCCAGTATGGCGCGATAGCACTTGACTTGCGTCATCATGTCAATGGCGACACAATACACCTTTACGAAGACATTGTGCGTGAGTGGACTATCCAGAAAGCTAGAATGTCTACTAAGCATCCGTCATACACCAAGATGAAGAATTGCTATACTTTGGAAGTTGTTTCAGGAGCAATGGGAGGAACCATTGCTTAACCGTCCTGACCTGCTGATACCGCGGTGCATCCAGGAGCGTGGTACAGTAAGACGGAAGTGGTGGAGGTACGTTCTCCATCCCTTTACGACCCGGATAGTCGGTCAGCAGAGAAAATGCGGGAGAAAGAATAGTGACGTACCTGGGTTGAATATCTCAGGGAACACGAGTCGTACTTGTCTACGCATCTCCCGCTCGTTGTTCTCCTCGGGCGTGTCACGTGCCCGGACACCGTACAATGTTACACGACGCTGGTTGACGATCGCAGGCGTCGAATTATGCAGTGGGATCCATCGCAGAAATTCGCGATGCCGGGACCCGTTCTCCTATAACCCTTCGATCAACAGTTGCGCTAGCATCGATGATCCCGAGCTTATGCCTACCTCTGAGTACAGAAGCCCTGGCTCGCCTCGTGCAATCAATCGCTGCACGTATGACGCGTACGAGAAGAGCTCGCTTCTGACGAGTTCCCCGAATAAGAGCGCCACTGAGGCCACGTCAATGCACGTTTCGTCCCGATCGAGCCATTCGAATAACAGATCCTGGAGCTTCCCATCCGGAGCGGCGGAGTCCCGCCTCGCCGCCCGCGCTCCCCATTGCGCTCGCGCGCGGCGGAGAATCGTAGCTGCCACGTATGGGCGATGGTCCCCAAATTGGAGGGGCGTGACGGACCAAGTGAGGAGACGATCAAGCTTGGCAGCAAAGAGCTGCTCGTTCTCTATGCCGCCATCGAAGAAGGCGAAGGCTTCGAGGTCAGTCGTGGGTCCGATGGAATTCAGTTTCTGCGTGTGCAGAGTTAGAGAGGAATATTGGGGTAAGAGTACTACGACGAGCTTACAGTGACATCCGAAACTGCTTCGGTTAGGCGCGCGAGCACGCGTGGAGGAAGATTACGAAACCACATTGCGTCATTGCGTTTCTGAATATCGGCGAAATTGTCGGCGAGCATTGTGTAGATGGTATCCGAGGGACGGGTAGCGTGATTAGACCTGGAGTCGCCATTTAGGATTTGCTGTAAGAGAGCTGCGTGTGTTATCCACATTCGTGGTGAGATGAAGGCGTCGGGTATGACAAGACATGCGCGCTAAGGTATTTCCTTAGTATATGCGTCTCGGGCATACGAGATGATACGCACTTGCAAGAAAACTTTCAAAGAATTCTCCACCGACGGAAGGTATTCTCTAGCGGAAGAGCTCCGAATCTGATGCGGATCAGCCAGGCAGGTGGCTGAAGTCACTGCAAGACGCACCTCGGAAATCTTGGAGAGGCAAGCGTCTACGAAGGGTCTTGAAAGCGCGCGGCAGGCAAGAATCCCATCGAGGTACTCGTCTGCAAGCCGAGCGACGAAACCTGCCTGCGCCAGATTACAAGCACACATCTGAAGCACCAACCAAGTCAAGAACGTCCGATTGTCTACTAGGCCTTCTGAATAGAAGCTACGCAGGAGGTCGAGGCTAGATAGAGAGTAGAGTAAGTGCTGATCATGAATTTCAGGACTATGATCACAGGAGAGTATTTACCTGTATGTGAACTTGGATGTCCACCTAGCCCTCGTCTCGCTATCTGCCAATACGCTCCGAAACATGCTCTTGATGTTAAGGGTTGGACGAGGTGCGCTGGGCAGGATGATGTCGCCCAACTGTTTCTTCAAGTGGCTCGTCACAACATTCGCCCACTCAACGCTGTATTGCGTCGGATCGTATGTAGGCTTATGGCGAAGACCGGTCACCTCATTTGCGCCAAAGACACGGAGGAACCAGACTGCCCGCGGGATCGCGACGGCGTTGGCATGGAGCAAGTCGAGCAAGTCCTGACCCTTCGCGCCGTGCGGAACGCTCTTCCCGAGCTTGTGTAGTGGAACTGAGGGGTTAGCAAGGTCGGCGAACCAGGCTTGCCTCTTGGCATCGTTGGGGGTGACCCGCTGGGGCATGCGGAAGGAGGATGGTCTGCCGGGATCGCATACATGTAGCAGGAGTTCTCGAAGGAAAAACAAGCAGACGTACGGTATGACGACAGCCCCTGCACGGCGAGCAAAAACCTGGTTCATAAGGTCCTCGAGCTCCGCGACTGTATCGATCTCCGAGCGTCGCCGAAACGTTTCCGACGCCCCCCATGTTTCGGCCTGACCGACGACGTGAATCTCAGAGGAAGTCTCAGGAAAAAGGGTAATAGACGCACTGCAACTGGAGTAGGTAAATGCAGGCCATCCTTGACATTCGCCTCCGTCAAGATGTCTTCTTCTTGTTTGGGATGCGGAAAGTGATATCCAAAACGACCTACACAACAAACGCATCAGCGCTGCCACGATGCACTACGAAAAGCTCCTCGCAGTGCCCATAAATCCCCAAAATAAATAGTGCAACAACACGAACCTAAATCCGCAGAAGTGTGCGCCTCGGGCAGCCAGTCTGGTGGGTGTGCCACCTGGAGCTGAAGTGGTGGCTTGACCTGTCTTGCCTCGCGCATGTTCTCATATATGTCGATACAGGGGGAATAGATGAGTCTAGTGGTGCCACGGAACCAAGAACATTATGCCGCAGCGTCCTCGAACCCGGGGTTGACACTCGGCCGCATCACTGGCAAGCGCCGCAGCCATCGGACTTGGGGTTCCGGTCAACGGGCCGGCGCAACCAGAGCTGCCAGCAAGCGAGGCTGCAGGGTTGTCTCACTGTGCCCGGAATTAGGTCTTTTCAAGATAAACACCTATTAGAACGTAAAATATTTAACATGGTGGCAAGAACTAAAGGCCTGAAGTCCTGAAGTCCCCGCCATCGTCCTCCGAGTGTGAGAAAGACTCAAAGTCATTCTCCCCACAACAGAATATTTTACATCTGATAAGGGTTATTTATCAGTCTGTCAGTAAAAAGGCTGTTCCAAAGCCTCCCATGATTTGAAGAATTGTTCTCATAGAGCAGGATCTCCGCCAGACCACGATCACCGCGATATGGAGTCCGCAAGGTGGCAGAGATATATTAGTTGGTAAGAGTGTATACAAACCAACAAGACGACAACCATGCGACTCTTACTGAGGCCTTCTCTCAATTCCTACTAAGTTAGCAGATGTCATGTTCCTAGGTATGTATAAGAACAGATATAAAGCACGGGATATCGTCACGATCCACTATTAATTACACCGTCACCACACCCCCGACCGTAGCAAGCAGCATCACATCGACACTGTCGCGCGTCTCGCGCGCGAGCCAGCCATCCACGCTCTCGAAAAGTGTCATCATCGCATGTCCTCCCTGTGCCTCAGTAGCGGCCTTCTTTCCAGGCCACATCGCCGCTTCGTCGATGCCCAGGAAATTGATCTTCAGCGGCGCAGTGCCCTCCAGGACGAGATCGATAGACCAGAGGTCGACGTCGTAGAAAGAGGCTCCTTTGATGTGGTGGCGCGTGTACTCGTTTGGCGGCGCGTCGTCGAGCGTCCATTGAAGCACGTGCGCGTCGAACGCGAGGACTGAGGAAGTGTTTAGATTAGAGCAGATGACTACATAGCGATTCACTTGCCTGTCCAGATGAGTCCGGGGTGGGTAATCTGTAGGGTAAGGCTGCGCGTCCCCGCCGCTAGGTTAAGGGTATCGTTGATGGCCTCGACTTTGAACGCACGTTCGCCAACGGCGAACGGAGACACGAATCCGGGTTCTATGGGAAGCGGCAGCTTGTATGCGGACACAAACTGACACAGGAGAGATCAGTACGGTAAGATACAGGTCAGAAAGGATTGCTGCTCACGGCGGAAAACGGGTATAAGATATCCCAATCTCCATTCCAGTCATGCATATCCTCTTGAACGGCTTGTGTGCCGACGACGCCGAAGTTTGCAGCGATGTCGTGGACGAGCTGCTCAAAGCCTGGGGCGCCATCCGCGGCGCTGACGTGAAGGTATCGTTCATGAGAAGTAATCTGCCCAACGCGCAGGAGCGTCAGTCTGAGCGTCCATGAGAAGCTGCAAGATGACCTCACGTTATCAGAACCAAGTAAGAACACCCGACGTTGGTGTGTCGCGTCGAAGGGCGAACGGAGAGCGAATACCGCGACCGCTGCAACCGTGACAATGTTCAGCACCATAACTGCGTTCATCCGGACGTTCTCCGAAAACCGGTGAGAGAACGGCGTAACAAGTGGCAAGGTCATTGATAGCATGACTGCCGCGATCGACGCGATAACATGCTCGGCCTGTGCTTCTGCCCCGATCCGCCCGGTCTAAAATGGGATGAGGTTTAAAAAGACGGAGCTCGGGGATCAAGATGAGCACGAACGAGGGGAACAAATACGTCGAGAACGACACAAGTCATCTGCATACCCGTCAGGAGCGGGACGACCAAGCTGAACGCGTACGTCCACAGGCTGACGACGAGACCATGATTCAGCAGCGCGTCAAGTGACAGCGCGACAAATAATGGTAGCGCGGCGAGGAACAAAAGATACGCAGAGCCGAGGCCGAGCAGCTGGAGCAGCAGCGCGCCGCCAGATTGCATCAACAACAGAGCGCTGAGGACGCTGCGCTCCGCTACCTCAGGAAAGACCATCTGCGATGTGAGCATACCTACAAGACCCACGTAAAAAAAGGGGGAAATTGGAAGAATACAACGTGGACGACGAACCGCCGAATGTTGCAGGGCCATACAAGAGCAGTGCGGAGTGCTCGGACGCAAACCAGCTCATGTTGCGGCCGAGTACGCGATGCATTATGGCCGCAAGTCCGTTTGCACCGATCAATGCCCCACCAAACGCGACGAGTAGCGCGCGCGCACCCTCCCACTGTCCCGTCAGGAAGCCCGAAGAGGATGAACCAGGCGCTCTCTTCCGGTGGGCGAACCGTGCCAGGGTGAGTGAGAGAGCGAATAGCGTGCCGTACATGAGGCGCGCAGTTGAGAATTGATATTGGAAGAAGCGACCAAACTGTGTGAAAAACACAGTTGCAGGACGCGAAAAGCCAGTTGCAAGGGAAGGCAACGGCGACGCGTCAGAAGAGAGGTATTGCAGCATTGCGAGGGTGTTCTCGGCCATGCGCTGTGACAAATCAGTAAGGTACGTATATGCAGCCTGACAGACCAACCTGAGCCACCCCGGGCTGAATGTTATCGACTGAATCCTATTGGACGTTCTTGGTAAGAATGGGGTCGTAAGAAATACTATGACCATACCTGGCGCGTGTGATACACGTAACTGTTACCAACAACGGCCACCTAAACCATATTTGTACGTCAGGTCAGTAGTGTAAGACGCGGTTACGAGAAAACGACGTACGTCGAGCCCAGTGACATTGAGATATTGCTCGAACTGACGGAAGTCAGTGCTGTCAAACATCATAAACGTCAGGAAAGAAAGGTTAACCCAAATATCAATTACATACTCGGAGAGCAAGACGCCAGAGCTGAAGATCTCGCTTGCGATGACGGTGCCGAACGGTCTACAAGGCATCAGCTGCGTAGTAGGGTTTTCCGTCAATCCGAGCCTACCTTATAACATTGGAATACGCGCGAATCATCTCTTCAGAATTTACTTGAAAGAGCAACTCGGCTCCCTTGTTGCCGGCAGCTGATCGGGGAGTTAGAACAGATATTTACTATTAGTGCGGCCCCTACCTTCTAAGTTGATAAAAGCTCTAATACTGAAGAATGGTTTGTAGGGGAATCGAAGACAGGAAGAGATGAACTTACGTGTGGGCTACAGGATGCTGTGTGGAAAATAAATGAGACGCGTCCTGGAGCGATTCTTCTCCATGATTGAACACTGCAATAGCTTAGCCGGGAAAGGCACCTAGATGCGTCGTTCGGACGACTTACGAAATATAATAGCATAGGCGGGTGTCCAATCAGGTGTATGCGTGAGCACGCGAATACATTCGAGCATGACGCCGACCGACAGCGCATCGTCTGCTGCACCGGGAGAGGGCAAGGTACTGTCGAGATGTGCGTTCACAAGTACAGCATGTTCTTTTCCCGCAGGAGTGCCGTTAGATACCCGGATGACGATGTTCGTGAGGTCCGTATAGGTCTTGTACAATCTCTTGCCCATCATATCGAACCTGCGTGGTTGTATTTTATAAGTATTCAGACCGGGATGATAAAATCGGATACATACCTATGGGCTCCACTGCCACGTTGATGCCACACCTCGCACTCCAGCTTGCGCTCCGGGTCCGCCTCCACTATTCGCTGGCACTCTCTCTGAACCTCGTAAGCCGTGTCGACCATCCATTTATCCGCGAGAGCATGTTCAGCCGTTCCAACTGTGCGAAATCCGATGTCTTCAGAAAGGTGCCGTACGTATCCAAGAATCTGCGTCTCCGAAATCTGAGGAAGACCGGTATCCGGGTTGACGCTGAACGCGCTTGTCAGGAAGACCTATGAAGCAACTAACGTAAGGAACACCCACAGGTCAGTGATAGGCTCTGGAAGATCTGAGAAGAAGGTAAGTGGGTGGAGAAAGACGGAGAAAAGGGTGGGGTACCGTAGAGTTCGTGGAGAGCGAGCCATGGAATGACGAAGAATAATGGAGATAGGCAGAGCAGGGAGCGGATAGGCCCCCATCTAGCAGGATTATGCGGCGGCGCCATTGCTGTCGTCGTCGCGTAGTGAACTGTGTTGGAGGTGAAATAGTGCGGTTGTTGTCCAACACGCGGGAGGTGTGATGTTGGTGAAAGACGGACGCTTCCCAATTGGTCCGTTACTTGGCCGGCGCCGCATCAGAAATTTTACCGAGAAAAAACGCGGGATATATGTGGGACATGATCGGATTGTCGATTATGATGGCAGAGCCAAAAATCCTCTGTCATCTTATTTGGGGCCGCGGGGGGCAGCCGCTTGTCTCGAGACGTTCAGGAGAGGATGCTCGGAAGGGATGATCGGTACGTGTCGGCGATAAGCGATACTGGGAAAGGAAATCCGGTCTCTTTCCTCACATGAACGTCTACACGAGCTATAACTAACATATTTAGTTAGCGAGGAATCAGGGCACGAACTCCAACCACTGGAGTGCCCAAACGCTTTCCCCCGACGATTTGCCTCGAGTCTGTGCTTGTTGCTCCGTCTCACCCACCGTGCGGGTAGCTTCCTTACACTGTCCGTGTGAACAACCGATAGGTGGTTTGCGTCAGTAAAAGTGCCAGTGGAGTTATTGCCCAAGGCGCAGTTGCTCGACATGCCCCTGGGCCATCGACTGGCCATCAAACTTCTCATGCGCAATATACGCGCACCAGGCTGCCAACTTTCCGTTTTCATACTCGCAGTTGGCCGTCAGTTTCGTATTGTTCACGAGCAGTGTGGGTCCCCTTGTAGAGCCCACGGTCTGTTGGTGTCGGAAACTCTCAAGAGCTCCGTGACAGCCTCCGTCCATGGCAGGCGGGAACAAGACACAGCTGTCTTATCCTCGTGCTTCGAATGACTAGAGGACTACTATGCGCGTGACATACATTGTGGATCGCAGCGTCGAGCACCTTGTATACTTCCGTCCTCCAACACCACTACGCATTTGGCACTCGCAACAGCGTTTCTGTAAGCGTGGTGCGATGCAATGTATCACGGCGGCTGAATCAACCTTGGAACAACGATGACGTCGCAATACTCAGGCAGATATAGTCGCAATAACATCTCGCGACGAGATTTTCGTGCGCATCACGGAAGGTGACTAGTGACTGGTGACTAGGCGGTTTGGTTGAAAAGGTTCGTTGAGAGTTCAGTATATGCGATTGCAACAGACAGCACTCCAACAGGTGCTCACGTACTCAATCGCATACGGGTCATTGTCATACCATATGTGGTTTTGAAATAAGAAAATAGCCAAGGCGCCTAGTGATCGAGGCTGTGCCTCAGGAATTCCCACGTCTTTGCCCTATCGATACGACCACCAAGTGTCGTTGAGTATGCAGTCAAAGCACTTTTCCTTCAGACAAATAGTCCGTGGTCTCTTTCCTACGTCTTCTGGCAATCCTGTTCCAATTCGTAAGTCTCCCACTACTAGTAGGATACCACTTACTGATTGGTTTTGTCAAGTTGGTGCCGATATCGTCTCGGTCTCATCCTCGTCTGGGCTTGTCTGGGCAGATCGGCGCGCCCAATGTCCTTGCGATGAGTGCGATTCAAACTCTCTAGCAGCCTTTAAGGAGGGAAGTGCTTTAGCAACCAATATCCTATATATCGCCCTCGTCGCTGGTTCCAAGCTCTCACCATGCGGTATGCAAGTCCTACGTATATTTCCTCAACAATCACCCATTCTGATAGTTGTGTCACCAGGAAATGAAGCAGTGTAAGGAAGAGTGTGAAATTGTGATGTGGAAGCTTACCAGAATCGCAAACATCGTTGTCAAAGTCGGCAAGTCCTGTGAGAAGTATAACCTGAACGAGCGAGATCTCCCAGATGGTCTGCGCACCATTCTGGGTTCACTTCAAGGGTTCGTGAATTCTATGGTTGTATTTTTCTATGACTCCTATGGTGTAATGAACGACCAGAGAGCTGGGTGGGGTCGAACGCGTACTGAAGAAGTGTGCGAAGGTCAAAGGCATCAAAGGATTCCTTCTACGTAATGACCTACTCACGAAGATCAAGCAATGCGATGGCGAGTTTTCTAACATGCTCCAGACTTTCCAGGTTCGCGTTTTATTTTCTCTAGCTTCCTCATTTGTCTGACATATCTCCCTGTAGGCTGAGTTGTCGTTGGACATTCGCTTCACCCAGATCGCCGAAGGCAGAGAGGTAAGGAGCACTCCGATAGTGGTTAAAATGCGCTTGGTTCACACCCTTACCAGGTTTTCGCCCATTCAGGCCCAATTGAAGATATCACGTGGGCGCTTCTCTGTTGTGTTAGCCGCATATCCCGTGCTGACCTCACTCCTCCCAGGACCATTCCTCGCGAGCCGAATGCCCCACAGATATTTTCGGACGAGACGCCGAGCTTACTCGGATTATCCACATGGTCTTTTCAGACATTGCGTCTCGCCCAGCACGCATTGCCATCCTTGGTCCCAGCGGATATGGTAAAACAACACTCGCGAACGCTGTGCTCACTCATCGACGCATCCGGGAGCAATTCGGTGACGCGCGTCACTTTGTCACTTGTGAACCCATTTTTTCGTCCGAGGCTCTCTTAATTGAGCTCGGAAAGATGCTCGACGTCCTCGGTGGTGCCCCGAGTGCTCTTTGGCTCTGTATATGTACTACATTGAGTGCCAGGGAGTCGATTCTCTGTCTGGACAATTTTGAGTCCCCCTGGGACCAGTCCGTTGAAATCAAACACTCCGTTGAGGAGTTCCTGTAGAGGATCACTGCGCTCCATCATGTTACTATCCTTATCACCATGCGAGGAGCAGAGCGGCCACGCGGCGTGCCCGCGTCAGAAGTGGCATAAGCAGGCCCAACGCTAAGTCCGTAGACTGACGACGAGACCAAGATTCAGTGGTGCGTCAAGCGACAGTGCGACAAATAGCAGCACCGCCTCGAGGAAGAGGAATAATGAGAGGTACGCAGAGTCGAGGCAGAGTAGTTGGAGCAGCAACACGCCGCCACACTGCATCAACAATAGGACGCTGGGGGCCGCTGCGCTGGGCCACCTCTAGAAAGACCACCTGCGATGCAAGCATGCCTACTAGAACTCAGTCAGAACCAGGAGAGGCTGGTGGGAGGACAACCTGGATGATGAAGACTCCACGCTGTGTAACAGCAGCACGGAATGCTCTGGACGCAAACCAGTAGCAGCGAAGGTTGCAGCCAATTATACGATACATCATAGTGGCAGTTCGCACCAACTAATGTTCCGTCACAGGCGACGAGCTGCGCGCATGCACTTTCCCGCTATGCTGGGCAAAAAGCCGCAGACGATGAAAATGGCGCTGGTAGGTGAACCGTAACAGGGCAAGAGTGACTGAATTGTCTGGCCATACACGAGGCGGGCAGCTGCGAATTGAAATTGGAAGAAGCGACCAAACTGCGTGAAAAGTAAGGTCGTAGGAGGCACGTAGCTTGTTGTTTAGACCAACGTAATTCACCCCGCGTTGAATGTTATCGACCGGTCCACTGGAATGTTCTCAGCAAGAGTGAGGTCTTAAGTGATATCATGACCGTACCTAGTAAGGGGGTACGCAGAATGTTTGGCGCCCATATGAACTGAGGGTCCGAAGGAGGCTTTACAGAAGCAAATTTTTGCACCCCGGCGCCTTCTGAGCATCTATTGAGCAGGCTGCTGCCCGCTGGTCGGGTGTGCCACGTTCCGCGCGTCGATTCCGCGCGTCGAACGTCGTCAAACCCCCGCGGCTTGCACGGTCACACATCACGCGTGACGCGTGACTACCCTGGACGATGCCTCATCGCCCTCATCGTCTCTATCCTTGTCGCTCTTTCGTCTCACTCTTACGCACGACCGCTCTGCCTCGCTGATGGATGCCCTCGACTCCCCATACCCTCACTAGCACCTGTTGCGGGCAGCCGGCACCATTTGCCTTATGCCGACTCCGTTCTGCCCTCAGTCGACACGCGGTCCTCATTTTCCCTTGTCCACTTCCTACCCATCATCATCACGACCTCCCCACCCCTTTTTCCAACTCAAAAGTCTTTCCACTACGCCCCATCGCCCAATCGCCGAAGACCCGACGTTCTTTTCTAAGTGGAGGTGCAGTCTATATATCTCTTGAGTGCTTCTATTTCTGACACTTTGTGTCTTGGTGCCTTCTCGTTCCATTCCCGATCCCGGTTTCGTTGTAAGATCTTCTTGGTCCCCGCTCTCTGTCCATTTGAGTCACCTGACTCGCTTGCCTTTCGCCACTGTGTGTCCAAGGAGATACACGCCGAGTCAATCCGCCAAGTGCAACTCTGGTGGGGACAGCTAGCTTCGTCAGGACAACATTACGCACGCTGGCAACTGCATGTCTGGGGTACCCCTTCCTCCTTTGTTGGGGGTGTTGCACCTTCCTTTCAACTACTCGCACGCTATCCTCACTACGCCTCCCTGCTGAACTAGTCTACGCTGGCCTCCCACCTGACTCTGGCCGTCAACCCTGTCGAGGGCATGCCCTTTCCCTTCGAACACAGCTCCACCTCACTCCCGAGTGCGTGCAGCGCATGGAAGAACGCCTTTCCCTGCACGTTAATGATGCGGCAGTCCTCGGTGCCGAGGAGGAGCAGGGTGGGCACGCACACGTGCGCAATCAGCGAGGATCGGTAGAGGCGCGCGTGGAGCGTGAGGGGCATCCATGTAGAAACTACACCTTCGGAGCACATGGTACGATCTCGGCGGGCGGAAAACTTTGTGCTTCCGCGATGATCTCAAACAGGTTTCAAGAACGGAAGTGGTTGGAATGACCTGCTATTGTCTCCAAAGCATGCGGTCGAAGAGACTGAAACCCTGCATGGGCGGTCACGTACCGGAGATAACAGGTAAGATACCAGAAGCCGTATCAGTCCAAAGAGCTTCCGAAATCAAAGAGTGGCGATTAGTAGGACCGACAGGATCGCCAACAAAGGCAAGGTGATAGCCGACTTCCCCTATATAGGGACTACCATGACGCCATTTAGAATGCCTCGTCTACGACGATCAGTTTACCCAGAGTCGCGTGGTGCATAAGAAAGTGCTATTTCGGGAGCGTGGAGCCATGCCGTGCAGTCGTTCTGCTGGAAATGCACGAGAGAAAACGAGAAACAGAACTGCAAATGGGTTACGCCGATATCGTACCGATTCGTACGTATCTCCGCAAAGTGAATGACCGTCTGGCAGACGCAGACGTGGAGAAGCTGCTCCACGAAGAAGGAGAATGCACATTCAGTCTCGCTAGCATCAATGAGGCCGAGTCCCAAGGCGATCACGCACATCAGAGCAGTCGGGATCCCATCTGTAAAACGGAGGTAAAACCCATCAACCTAAAGGAAACCTAAACCGACATCCGGCATTCGACCCCGGGGTCAATGTTGCCTCGGCAGGCTCTCGCTCTCACGCATGCTCTCCCATCGACTGGTGCTGACCGACGTTGTCGACCTGGAAATGGTTTATTGGTATTGAAGTCCTGAACGATGGTCCGCCCGCGTATCGAGCGCGTCGGGCGGCTAAGCCAGTGAACAAATATTTATTCCATTCTGAAGGCAACTTGTCAGATTGTTGTAATTGGCAGGTGGTTTATTCCAAGAAGACAGAATATTTGACTCTTCTTTTTCTCCACGTCCATGTGCACAAAAGCTGCCGAGACGAGCATTTTGTGATAGGACCATGACGTCGCCGAGATACTTGAGGAGATAATGAGGCGTTTGGAAAGTACTCGGCTGTGATCAATAAAAGGGGTATTGGAGTGCGTCTGTTCTAATTGGTCCAGGTTGCGAGCCCGCTGGTAGGGCATGGCGAGGAAAGACCGATTACAAATATGAACGTTTGAACTACCGTGGTAATTGCGAAATATGCGCGGGTATTGGAATGATGATGCTGTTCCGAGTCTGCTTACTGTACAGTCTGTACAGTACGGCACGCTCTAAGCATCAGTTTGTGCTTCTCTCTTCTCGGTGGCTATTCTTCCTCTTTTTTCCATGTGTGACTCGACTTCGCGTACTGTAGTGGTCACTGACTCTTTTGATCCGTGGTACTATCCAAGGCACTATCCATATTACAGAAACGGCAGCAGCTCTAGAGATACTCAGAAGCTCTCCCAGATCGCCACCATCCATGCCTAGCATTAGCCTCTACCCATATCGTGGCACTCTTTCTCTTGCTTGACGCCCTTTTTTCAGATCAAACCCCGAGTGCCACTCGGTCCATTACTGTAATTATTCCGATTATTACTCGTCATTAAAGAAAACTCCGCATTTCTGCTCACAGGATTTCTTCTTTTTTTTCTTTGGAACCGACAGGATTTCTTACCGGAGCGCGCAAAGCGCATCCAAGAGTCCCACATCTATCAAGTGTCGTAAGCTTCGGGACGTGTTATGACCAACCTGTAGAGGTTTGGGATAGCTTCTCCTGGACAGACGAGCCATGGGGCGTTGGCCAGCATGTTTCGTTCTTCTCGTGCTCCCCATTTTCCCGGATTCAAAAAACGTTTAAAATCTCGCCGCATCCCAGTCAAGTCCCGCCAGTATCTTCGCCTTTACATGATGGGCGTGATACGTTCTACGTCCATCCTCTTTCGACTCGTGGCTTTGTTCGCCATTGTGCCAGTACGCATCTACCCATACTGCGCTTTCGTGGGCACTGATTGATGACTTGTTCACGATATGGCAGTTCACTTGCGCGATCCCCTCTCGGTTTCATCGCAAGATCATTAACTTTCGACTCCAACAACACGATGTCCTCCCTCCAGGATGGACCGCGCTCGGATGTTACTCGTGGGTTCCTCTCCTCTGACCTTCTACGATAGGGTCCACTCTCTGACGCTTAGTTCACATTAGGTTGTAAGTTTTCATGCTCACAACTCAAGAAGGTTTCCTAAGACATGAAACGATACAGGGATAACGCGCATCGACATGTCCTCCACACAGAGCTTGCAGATAACCAAAACGTGACGGTTGAGAGCTGTATCACATCGTGCGCCTCCCAGAACTTCGCGGTCGCCAGACTAGAACACGGCGTGCAATGTTGTACGTTTTATCGTTGATCTGTCGTCGCATCACGGTTTAAACGACACTTCCTCATTCATAGTATGCAGCAACAAACCTGTAGCACCCGATGGCGCCTCTACAGTCTCTGATTCTGACTGCAAATTAGACCGGAATGATTACAAGATGTAGGCCGTCCGGTTTACTTCTGTATCTCATGTAGACTGGGCAGCTGAGATAAACTCCAGCAAAGCACGTGGTGGACCGAATCGGGTCTCTGTTTACGCCTCCAGGGCTAATACAACCGTATTGGCCTCACCTACCGTGCAAACGACAGGTCTTCCTGGGCAGTGGCAATATTCTCGATGCCTGGTGTGCGTTTATATCCGCATATATTCAATGCCGCTGCTCACGATTTATTCGACTATCAGTGAACCTAGGCCCAATAATGTGTTTCCATACCGTCTCATCCTCGCAGCCAATAACTCGGCTCAAAACTGCCTTTCTCAATGCTCAGCCTTTGGATACCCCGCCGCGGGTATGGAATTTGGTCAAGAGTGCTGTGTGTAATCCACTGCCCTGTGGTAGAGCGTTAAGCCTTTGCTTACAGAAACCCACACTTCATCTAGGGTGTGGCGATGTGGCGGATATCACTAACAATGGCGGAAAGACCGCTGCGGAGAGCGACTGCGCAACGGCGTGCACTGGTGATTCTCTTCATCTTTGCGGCGGTTTCTGGAGGCTGCAGCTCTATCTTTGGAACGGCGCCCTTAACACTTGGAACACACCCGCGAACATTGGTCGCTATGAGGTATTCACATTTTCCTTACCTGTATGTACATGTGGTACTGAAGGGCCATCAACGTACTAGTACCTGGTGCCCGGCCTTGTACCTCCCCTGCTCGCTACCGTCGGTATCAACGGCAAAGTCTCTTTCCTCGAAAAGGGAAGCGAGTCCAACTACAAAGAGTTCAAAAACGCCTCTAGCGCATACGAGCTCGACTTGAGCCTCGTCCATGACTTTTCTCATGCCTGGCGTGAGATGCATGTCAAAACGGACGTGTTCTGCTCGGCTGCAATTATCCTTCCAGAT
>Ga0137385_10000140_pt1 | contig 55876 bp, 44 predicted proteins | sample SagtaG_FD_104921 | JGI IMG/M metagenome (GOLD analysis project Ga0137385, IMG submission 104921) | Vadose zone soil microbial communities from Sagehorn Ranch, Mendocino, California, USA - Sage2_R_80_16 metaG | ecosystem: Environmental > Terrestrial > Soil > Vadose zone | place: USA: California... | reverse complement strand
CCTACGGACGGAGCATGCGGTTGGGCAGGCTTGAATTTGCCGGGCTGCAGGGTGATTTTCCGTTTGTACTGTCGATCCCGCAGGACCGAACGGAAAAGCTCCTGGAAGAAGCTGTCATGGCAAATCCGTCGGTTCGTTTTCTGCGTGATCACCAGGTAACGGATTGCTCTGAAGAAGATGGTCATGTCATTGTCGGCGGAAATTGTGACGAAGCTGAAATGTTCAGCTTCACCGGGCGGTATGTTTTGGCTTGCGACGGCGGGAAGAGCGCCGTCAGAACGAGTCTTGGCATTCCGTTCGAAGGTGCGCCGGAGCGGTACACGTATCTTTTAGGTGATTACGATGATACTACCGGGTGGGGAGACAAGGCCTGTTTTTTCCTTACCGCCCGCGGCTCGGTCGAGTCTTTTCCGCTGCCCGGCGGGAAAAGGCGCTATGTGGTACGAACCCCCTGTTTCATCAGGGAATACACCACCGGTTATCTAGGTACGGAACTCCTGTACCGCGCCGGCATCGATGTCGCTGGTGTGCGCCGGTTCTGGGAAAGCGGTTTCGGTGTGCAGCGCTTTATGGCCGGCAGCTTCTGCAAAGGGCGTGTCTTTCTATGCGGAGATGCTGCCCATCTGATGTCGCCGGTTGGCGGCCAGAACATGAATACGGGATTTGCCGACGCTGAGCTGGCCGCATGGCTGACGAAAATACTGTTCGATGAACGGGCGTCTTATCCGGCTGTCAGCAGGCTGTACAACAGGGTGCGCAGGCAGGCCGCCGCCGCCGCTTTCCGCCGCTCGCAATGGATGATGCGTGCCGGAACATCCGGCGGACATGTCTGGTCAGCCATCCGGAACCTGATTTCCTTGATTATTCTCCATACGCCGCTGCGGCGGCATCTGATCCGGTTGTTCAGCATGCAATCCATCCCCTGCCGCAATCTCGGGAATTACCGGAAAAGCTTCGAGAAGGAACTGAAATTATGATGCTGGACTTCTTTTTTCCGGATATGCGGCTGAGGAACATTTCGGACAGGGAAAAACTGGAACTCGCCGATGTGGATTCGAATCGGTTACGGCGGACCATCCGGCAATTCAAGCTGATAAACTATCTGTTCAGCGCGAGCCGCAGGTTGTTGCGGGAGCATTTTTTCACCGTTATGGAGCGGGACCCGGAGCGGATATATACACTCCTTGAGGTCGGGGCCGGTGGTTGCGACATCGCGATCTGGGCCATTTGCGAGGCGCGGCAGCGGGGTTTGAAGCTGAACATAACGGCGCTGGACAATGACAGGCGCATCCTCCCGATCGCCGGTCAGGCGATTCGTGACTATCCCGAGATTCGAATAATTGAGGGTAATGCGCTGGAGCTAGACCGGCTGGGCTCTTTCGATTTCGTGTTTTCAAACCACCTGCTGCATCATCTGGCCTGGGACGATATCAGGATATTTCTGGACGGCATCATTGCCCGGACGCGGCTCGCTTTTGTGATGAATGACCTCAAAAGGTCGAACTGGGCATACCTGGGTTTTACACTGTTCAGCGGGGTGGCGACCGCCCGGAGTTACCATTTCTTTGACGGCCGTTTGTCCATCAAAAGAGGGTTTCTGCCCGGAGAACTCCGGGATTTCGTGCGCGGCAATTTCCCGGACAGCGCGATCCGGGTCGTAGAGACGTATCCGGCCAGGGTTGTCCTGGTATATAATCAGCTACAAACAAGAAATAAAAAGGCAATAGAACGCGGAATAAGCCGGATTTGAGCGGATTTTTGCAGATAAACCAAAACAGAAATAAGATTTGAAATCTGCGTAAATCCGCTGCATCAGCGTCATCCGCGTTCTATTGCAGTTTGGTTTACTCATAAATTGTAACGACGCAAATCGTGAGAGACTAACGGGTCCAGACCGAGGTGCGGCCGAAAAGGGGAATGCCGATAAAACCGCGCAGCTCCAGGCGGCCGGGTGCGGCCAGCCGGATTTTGCCCCGGTAGGTTTTGCCGCTTTTCGGATCGTAGCAGGTCCCGTTTCCCCAGACGTCGCCCCCCTCCGCGGTGAACCCTTCCAATATTTGCAGGCCGAGGACTGGCCGGCTCTTCAGCGCCGGATCGGGGTTCTTCCGGTCAATCACCGGGGTACCGATATCGCCGTCCCTGCTGTCGGTATAGAGCGGATTCTTCAGCCAGACTATTTTGCCGCAGACCTTTTCTCCACACATGAATATTTCGATCTTCGACTCATCCATTTCGGTCTTCCAGATCCCGAGAATGCCGCCCGGATCGGCGCTAAAGGCGGTTGTAGCTGAGAGCAGGAGCAGTGTCAGCCATAGTGAGATCTTCATGCGTATCTCCGTTATCTTTGACTTGTTGTCGTAATTATGTACACTTATCCTCAGCCAATGAAAACCCTTCTGATCAGCACGAACCGAAATACCCTCCCGATGCCCGTGATGCCCATAGGCGCCTGTATAGTCGCGCACGCCGCGGAAAACGCGGGTCACACCGTAAACTTCCTTGATCTGATGTTCACGAAGGATCCCCTGGCCGAGATCGAAGCGGCCCTGACTCGGCATGAACCGGATGTAGTCGCCCTCTCGGTGCGCAACATCGACAATAACGACATGCGGGGGACACGGTTTTTCCTCAATGACCTGCAGCGTTTCGTGGCCGCCATCTGGACCAGGAGCAGCGTGCCGATAATCCTGGGCGGGGCGGCGCTCGGCGTGATGCCCGAACAGATTCTGCGTCTGGCGCCCGCTACCTGCGCCGTCGTCGGAGACGGGGAGATGGTCTTTCCGCTGCTGCTGGATCGCGTCTCGCGTAATGAGCGCTTCAGCGACTTGCCGGGTGTCGCCTGTATCGACAACGGCGTCTTTCACCGGACCAGCTCTGCCGCTGCGGAATTTTCGGCGACCTGCCCGGCGCCTGACTATCATCGCTGGCTGAATACCCGCGCCTATCTCTCCCGGATGGCGTCGGTTCCGATCCAGACCAAGACCGGCTGCCAGTTCCACTGCGTCTACTGCACCTACCCGAAGATCGAGGGGAGCAGCTGCCGTTTGAAGACGCCCGGCAGCATAGCCGCTGCCGTGGTGCGGCACGCTGCCACGGGGCTCAAGGATATCGAGTTCGTGGACAGCGTGTTCAATACGCCGCTGGAGCACGCCATGGAGGTCTGTGCCGCATTGGCCAAGGTCAAGCATAAGGCGCGGCTTCAGTGTCTGGAGTTGAATCCGCGTGATTTTGACGATGAGCTGGTGACCGCCATGGAACGGGCAGGCTTTGTCGGGATGGGCATTACTCTGGAGAGCGCTTCCGACCCGGTGCTGCAGGGACTGCGCAAAGGATTCACGAGCTTTGATGTGCATCATGCCGCCGAGGTGGTGCGCCGGCACCGGATCCCCTGCGCCTGGATCTTCATGCTGGGCGGGCCGGGAGAGACGCGGGACACGGTGCGGGAAACGCTGCGGTTTGCCGGAAAACATATCCGCCCGATGGACGTGGCGTTCTTCAATACCGGCATACGCATCTACCCCGGAACAGAACTGGAATCCATCGCGCGAAGGGCAGGTCTGCTCTTGCGCCCTCCGGAAGAGATGCTTGCTCCCCAGTTCTATGTGTCGCCGGAGCTGGATGCGGAGTGGCTGGATCAGGAACTGAAAAAAGCCATGAACAGCCGGATGAACTTCATCAACATGGCTTCCATGGGGCACTCCCTGCTGCCGGCCATCCACCGGGTCAGCCATAAAATCGGCCTGCGGCCGCCGCTCTGGCGGCATACCGGGATCATCAGGCGCGGATTAAGGCTGGCGGGAATGGATGTGTGATGGCGATTAGTACTTACGATTCTGGTCGTTACCAAGTGAACAAAATGTAAAGCAAAAGCGGCCTCACGCGACGACGCTACGAATGGCTTTTAAAGACATTTCTGGTTCACGGTTTTAAACGCCGCGTCGTTGCGCCGTTGCGTGAAACATTAATTTTGGTTCCGGTTTGTCCGGGCAGAACAGGGAATTCATGAATAAGACAAGCAAACGGGTATCGCCGAAGGTGCCAAGCGGCAGCGCTTACATCGCCTCCTTCGCCTGTGTCGTGCCGCCCCTCGGCGTGGATCAGGCCGCTTCGGCAGAGCTCGTCAGGAATCACTATGCGTCGAAGCTGAGCGCCCGGAGCATGGGGCTGGTCAGGGCGACCTTTTCCCATCCGGGCATCCGCAAAAGGCATTTTGCCGTGGATGACCCGGCCCGCATTATGGACGAATCACCCGACCAGAAGATCGCACGGTTCACCGAAAAATCCATCGAGCTCTCCTGCCAGGCCGCAGTCAAGGCGCTGGACCAGGCGGGCGTAAGCGTCCGGGATGTGACGGCTCTGGTCGTGAACACCTGCACAGGCTACATCTGCCCAGGCATCTCTACCTATCTGATCGAGCGGCTGGGCCTTCCCCGCACCACCAGGGTGTACGACCTGGTCGGGAGCGGCTGCGGCGGGGCGATTCCCAATCTCCAGCTGGCGGAATCCCTGCTCAAGGCGAACGGCGGCGTGGTGGTGAGCGTAGCCGTTGAGATCTGCAGCTCGGTTTTCCAGATGGGCAATGACTTAAGCCTCATCCTCTCGAATGCGTTGTTCGGCGACGGCGCGGCGGCAGCGGTACTCGTGGCCGAGCCGGCGAGTTTCGAGCTGGTCGCCTCGGCCGGACGCTATGTCCCGGAGCAGCGCGACGCCATTCGCTTTGTACACAAGGAGGGACAGCTCCATAATCAGCTGTCCACGGGACTTCCCGACCTTGTCAAAACGGCCGCGGCGGAGGTGGTGGCCGATCTGCTCTCGTCGCGGGGGTTAAAAACCGCTGACATCGGGCATTGGGCGTTCCACACCGGTGGCGAGAAGATCATCAACGCCGTGCGGGACGAAGTCGGGGTCCCCGAAGAGCAGCTTACGGCAACGCGCGCGGTCCTGGCAAACTACGGCAACATGTCGTCGCCTACGGTCTGGTTTGTCCTGGAGGAGCTGCTGCGCAACGGCATTGCCGCAGGGGAGTGGTGCGTCATGGTCGCTTATGGAGCGGGGCTCTCGGCCCATGCCTGCCTGCTGAGAAAAACCTGATTACGCGTATCGAGGTAAAGCGGGTGTTGAACCGGTTTTAAAGGTTTCATCCGTGTTCATCCGATGTATCCGTTGTTCTAAAAAAGGTTATTACGTAATACATCAATATTGATGTTGAGTGGCTATGGATTTTATAGTAGAATTTTAAGAAGCGGAAAATGGTTGCTGTCCGGTCCGGGAGTTTCTTGATGATATGAATAAAACAAACTTTGACAGCTATCTTGAACAACAGATGCAGGATCCGGAATTCGCCGCTCGTTTCAACCGGGCAGGTGAAGCCTGGGATGTTGCCCTGCAGATAACCGATCTGCGCCGTCAGGCAGGGTTGTCACAGAAAGAGCTGGCCAAGCTGCTCAAGACCTCCCAGCAGCAGATCAGCCGCCTTGAGTCGCCCGGTTACGAAGGCCATTCTCTCAGCATGTTGCGCCGCGTCGCTGAGGCGCTGCATGCGCGTGTGCGGGTGGTGTTCGAGATGGACGAGGAGCAGCCCGGTTTGCACATTGCCGAGGGGAGCGATCCCTATCGAGCAAAGCGTTCCAGGGTTGCAAAAGCTTAAAGTGTGTGATGCTGCTAATCGGGATGGACGTGGTTTAGGTTTTCGCTGCGTCGTCGCCTAGAGGCGCCTACTTTTGGTGCGCCGTTGCGTGAGCAGAATGAAGGGTTGCTGCGATGGGAGTCGGTGTTGAACAAGCCGTTGAAGGTGAATTATGGATGGTGCACTTTGAATAAAGGGGGAAGCGTCCCGCATTTCCCTGGACGCTTCTTCGGATAAGGATGGAATTAGAACGATTAAAGTCCAATTTCGCTATGCGAACCGAGACGAACTAAATCGAGATGATCGTCATCCGGTTTCCGGTAAATCAAAATCAAATCAGGCTTGATATGGCAGTCTCTGTGATCAGCCCAATCACCAGAGAGGGGATGATCGAAGTTACGGCGTGGCAATATCTCGTCGGCGACAAGCAGACGCACAACATCCATCAGGGCGGCATCAAGTGTTTTTCCATGCCGTCCAGATTTTTCCCGTTTGTAGTCGCGCTTGAAGCGACCGACATATCTAATCTCCCGCATTTAGCATCTCAAGGAGGTTATCTGCGGAGCCAACTGCAACAAGGTCACCACGTCGCGCGGCCTTCATCGCCTCAATAGTTTCTTCATTGGGAACAAGCGGCGCAAACGGTAGCCTTTTTTCTTTTGCAATGCGCATCATCAGCATGCGGAAAGCATCAGAGGCTGTAAGACCGATAGAAGCGAGCACTGCCTCGGCCTCAATTTTAATATTTCCGTCAATCCTTGCTCGGACAACAGAGTTATGAGTTGCTAACATGATATTTCTCCTTTGAGCTACATTGTAGCCCAAAGACAGTACAGGGGCAATATTATTTCCACCTCAAAAGAAGAGTGAGACGAGAGTCCAACTTGCGGCTCGACCAGACCGCCCGGAAAAACTGGGCGGGCTGGTCAGCTTTTGGCAAGATGCCGGGTCATTCCAAGATGCCAAGTTGAAATGAGTTGAGTATGCCGAATCTCCTCCACACACTCTCCCGCCTCTCCGGTTTCGGGAGTTTGAGGGACTAAAACCTGTGCCGCGAGCGGAACTGGTCCCCTAGAAACCATCCCCTGAAGAAATCGAAGTTGTTCAGCAGGACCTTCAGAACGCCCTTCTCTCTTTTTCTGATAAAGTAGTTCCCCTTGAACAGCGCCGGGCTGAAGAAAATCTTGATGTTTTCCCAGTTCATCAGTCGATTGAGCTGCCGGTTGGTCAGGTTGCGGGTCCTGACGTTGCAGATGAAACCGGTATATCTGCTCAGGTCGTCAGGGTTGGTGACGAGGCCGGCTTCGAGCAGCTCTTCGCGGATCCGGGTCCCCGGATAGGGGGTGACGCACTGGACATAGGGAAGATCGATCCGGAGCCTTCTGGCGGCGCGGAAAACCTCCCGGATATCCTCGCGGCTGTCATCCGGGTTGCCGATGATGAATCCCCCCATCACGCCGATATTATGACTGCGTAACCGGCTTACGGCCTCCTCCGTCTTCTCCCTGATGTCCCCTTTCTGAAAAAGCCGGAGGTTTTTCATCTGCACCGCCTCAATCCCGAGGAAAACCATGCTGAAGTTGGCCCGCGCCAGCGCCGGTATCAGTTCCGGATCGCTGACGATGCCGGCGACCGACGCCTGGACCAGATATTCCATGCTGTTCAGGCCCTTTTCTGCGATGGATTCCGCGAGTCTCCGGAAGCGGGCGGGGTCCAGGGTGATATTGTCGTCCACCAGCAGCACCGTTTCCGTCCCGCGGCGCTGCAGCTCCTGCAGGTCGGCGATCACCCGCTCGATGCCAAAGCAACGAAAGCTTGAACCGTACATGCCGGTAATGGAGCAGAAGGTGCAGGGCATCGTGCAGCCGCGCGACGTTTCGACACAGTCCATCTTCCTGTCAAAATAGGTAAAGTTGTCCAGTACGCGGGCATCTCTGTCCGGCGGCGGCAGCTGCCGGACATCCAGGAGTTCGCCGGGCGGGTTGTGGATGAAGGCCCCGTCCCGGAGCCAGGACAATCCCGGCACGGCTGCCAGCTCCCGCGCCCCCTCCAGGGCTTCCGCCAGGGCGGGCAGAGCCTGCTCGCCTTCGCCCCGCACGAGAAAATCGAACGGCGCCGCATTGCCGCTGGTCAGCTCAGCATATGCCAGGCTCGCATGGTAGCCCCCCAGTACGATACGCGCTTCAGGCACGGACTCCCGGCAGATCGACATCACCTCCAGCGCACTGTCGTACTGGAAACTCATGCTGCTGATGCCGATCAGTTCGGGGCGGAATTCGGCCAACAACTCCTTCAGCCAGGAGCGGATATTCCGGTGAACCAGCACCAGATCGGCGACTCTGACCTCATGGTCCGTGAGATGAGCGGCAATGGAGCAGAGTCCCAGGTTCGGCACCTTGACTATCCGGTGAAAGTTGTTAGCCGCATCAGGCATAGCCAGGAGCAGTATTTTCAAGGTTCCATCCTTCTCGATTCCCGTATGTTTCGAGGTTCAGGCTCGATTATGTTTACCTGAAGGAATTCAGGACATATTCGGCAATCGTCCGCGCATCCTTGTCGGAAATAGTCCCCGCATCGAACCTGAGCATGCGGGATAGCGGATTGCGCATGATTCTGACAATATCATCCGGCTTGGTGATGTGATTCTTGCGCAAGACGGAGCCGTGAAGGGATCTTTCCGGATCGGACACATTGCCGCCATCGGGATGACAGTTATGGCAGAACCGCCTGAACAGCTCCTCGCCCGATTGTGTACTTGATGCCTCCGGAGGCACGGATGCCGCGCGGGGCGCTTCCGTCTTCCGGGGCGCTTCCTTGGAGCAGCCGCCTAGCAGACAGATGGCGGCAGCAGCCGCCATGGAACATACTCTGGATATTGTTCTGAACATATGGGCTCCTTATCTGAACAGGTCAGAGGCATTTATACACCTAATTATTCCCAAAAACAAAAAACAAGAAATATCCTCTCATCATGGGGAAATTAAATTCGCCGGAACAGAAAAAAAGTCTCACGGAGCGCTATTGGGCTTTTTAAACGAATAGCAGTACGTTATAGTTCCGGTTTGAGTCATGGCCGGGGTTGGCTGCCGCCTTGAGGAATACGGCACCGGCGGCGTTGACTGGTGCGGTTCAACCACAGTATCATGACCACATTCGTGAACAGGAGAGAGTCATAAAATGATATCGATAAAACGGACCGTATCGCGGGTGGCGCTGTTGCTGCTCGCCGCAACACTATGTTCCTGCGCAGGCGGCAAAGCACTCACGGCCGAACGGCCCAGGGATGAAGCCTTTCGCATGGCGCTGAAAAAGGAAACATCCACGCTCAATATTCCGCTTGAGATAACCACGGATGAACTCGCCAGGGTACTGAACCAGACGATCCGCAGGGGGCTGTACAAGGGGTCGACCGGGACCAGGGGGATGACCGCGGACGTGGTGCGCAACGGTCCGATCGTCGTCAGCGCCGCCGATGATTTCCTGTATGTCACGCTGCCGATATCGATGTCGCTGAGCTACGGCATGTTTGAAATACCGGCGATTTCCGTCAAACTGAAGTTCAAGGCCACCGCCGGAGCCACTCCCGACTGGCGCCTCAAAACGGAGATCTACTACCAGGGGCTGAGCGACCTGCTTGCCGAGGAGGTAAGCATCGGTCCGCTGTCGTTAAAGCCGCGCAGCATCGTGGAGGGGTTTACCCAGCCGGTGCAGAAGGTTGTATCCGATCTGATCGCGCAAAAGATCAATGAGCTGATTCCCCTGAAACCGCTGGTTGCCAAGGTATGGGAAAGGGCACAGAAGCCGGTTCTGCTGGATAAAAATTATAGCGCCTGGCTGAAGCTGACCCCCCGGGAGGTGATGATGTACCCGCTGTACGCCCGGAACAACAGGGTGAAATTGAGCGTGGGCATCAGCACCTATGCCGAACTGGTGGTAGGTTCGGAACCGGCTGCCCGGCCGTCGCTCCCCCTGCCCAACCTCACGCTGGTCAATTCGTTTGACAAAACCTTCCGCATCGCCCTGAATGCCGACCTCTTTTACAAGGACCTGAGGGCCATAGCCGCGCCGCAGCTGCTCAACAAGCGGTTCGATTCCGACGGGAAAAGCATCGTCGTCAAGGAGTTCGACCTGTATGGAAACGGAGATAAGCTCGTCATCAAGCTGCAGACCGAGGGCTCACTGAACGGAGTGTTCTACCTGACTGCCAGGCCCGTGTTCAACCTGCAAACCAACATCTTTTCCGTCGAGGATGTGGATTTTGACATGCAGACCCAGGATCTGCTGCTGCAGTCAGCCGACTGGTTTCTTCACGGCTCCATCAGGGGCATGATCCAGGAAAAGCTCAACATGAACCTGACCAGGCAGCTGGATCAATCCAGGCAGATGGCCGGAAAGGCGCTTGCCCGGATACAGCTGCTGGAGCACGTGTTTCTGAAGTGCGATATAAAGAACCTGAAGTTTAACGATGTGATCGTGCAGCAGGATAAAATCTCCATCCAGGTATATACCGAGGGGGAATCAGCCCTTATCGTTCAATGAGATTACATTCTACCGAAAGGGTGCAGCCATGAACGTTGACAATCTCCTCATCCATCTTCACAACAGCGTGGACGCCTTCACTCTCAAACCACGCCATGTCGATCAGATTCGCGCGAGCCTCCCTGATACGCGTATTACCATCGCCGAAGGGAACAATGATTTTCTTGAAAAGCTTCCTGAAGCCGATTGCGCGCTGGCCTGGGTATTCAAATCCGGCTGGTACGAAGGCGCCCCGAAGCTGAAGGCGCTTTTTACCCCCGCCGCCGGGCACGATTGGGTCGCCGTTGACCCGTCCGGCCGGATAAAGACGTTTTATGGCAGTTTCCACGGCCGCATCATGCGCGAAAGCCTTCTCTCGATGATGCTGCACTTCACCCGGCACATCGGGACGTCGCTTGAGGATCAGAAAAACAGGGTCTGGGGACGTCTCAACTACAGCGGCAGTGTCGCTCTCTTCAGCCAGAGAGTGCTGATAGTCGGGTTCGGATCGCTGGGGCGGTCCATGGCCGAGTTGCTGAAAGCCTTCGGGGCGGGAGTAGTCGCGGTCAAGCGCGATACCAGGGGCTTCGAGGGCTCTCCCGCCGTCGACAGGGTGATCTCCTACGACATGCTGGAAGAGGAGCTCCCGCACGCCGATCACGTGGTCTTTGTCCTGCCGGGCGGGGCGGCAACCGACGGCATCTTTACCTCCAGGCATTTCAGCGCAATGAAACCGGGGGCCTGCCTGTACAATCTGGGGCGCGGCAACTGCTACCGGGAAGAGGATCTGTTAAACGCCCTCAACAACGGCACTCTCGCGGGCGCCGGGCTGGACGTTTTTGCCGAGGAGCCGCTGGCTTCCGCCTCGCCTCTCTGGGGACAGCCCAACGTACTGATCACGCCGCATTCCAGCGCCATCAGCCGTGAATATATCGATCTCTTCATAGAGGAGTGGCTCACGAAGCTTCGGGAGATGTAGCAGATAAACGGCAGCAAATTCCTGCAGATAGATCCATCCTCACATATCCGGAAAAAATCTAATCGGTTCGGGAACTCCCGGCTGCCGGCAATCCGCTCAGAACCCCCGCAATGTCGGTCATGCTGTATGGCTTTGCTATCGTCGCGCAGAACCCGAACCGGGTATGGTCGGCCATTACAGGATCGTTCGAGTAGCCGCTCGAGACGACCAGGCGGGCCTGAGGGTCAATCCGCAGAATATGCTGCGCGGCCTCTTTGCCCCCCATTCCTCCGGGGACCGTCAGATCCATGATCACGGCGGAAAACGGTGTCCCCGCTGCCATCGCCGCGGTGTAGAGTGCGATCGCTTCGTCACCGTTGCTGCACGTCTGGACATGGTACCCCAGTTCGCCCAGCATGTCGGCTGCCAGATCCCTGAGGAATTCCTCATCGTCCATCACGAGCAGTGATCTGTGACCATTCGCCTCCATCGCCGTCGTCCCGTTTTCAGTTTCATTGCTGTTCCTGTCACTGGCGGGGAGCAGAATGTCAAAGCTGGTGCCGGTGCCGACGGTGGAGCGGACCGATATCTGTCCGCCATGTTTGCTGATTATCGAGTAGACCGAAGCCAGCCCGAGTCCGCTGCCCGAGGGCTTGGTGGTGAAATACGGGTCGAAGATCTTTTCCTGGTCTTCGGCCGCTATGCCGCAGCCCGTATCGGTAAAGGAAATCTTGATATATTTTCCGGCGGCCAGGGACGGCATATGCGCGGAATCCAGGGTAATGTTCTCTGCGGTGATGGTTATGGTGCCGCCAGCCGGCATGGCTTGGACGGCATTGATGATGATGTTGTTGAATGCCTGGCTGAGCTGCCCTATATCGGCATCGATGGGATGGAGGTTGTCCGGGATGGTGATGGCGCTTCGTACCCTGGAGCCGCGCAGGACCAGTGAAGACGATGCTTCAACGATCTGCCGGGCTGAGACGGTTTTCTTTATGGGCTGGTTTCCTTTTGCAAAGGTCAGCAGCTGATGGGCAAGGTCGGCGGCTCGCCGGGAACCCGTTTCGGCCTGCTCCAGAATCTTCGACGCTCGGTGGGATTCATCAATCAGCTTCCGCGCGAAGGAGATGTTGCCCATGATTCCGGTCAGGATGTTGTTGAAGTCATGGGCTATCCCGCCCGCCAGGACACCGAGGGATTCGAGTTTCTGGCTCCTGATGCGCTCCTCCTGCATCGCGCGCCGCTCTGTGATGTCGCGGACGATGGCGCAGTTGTATTCCCGGTCGTCATATTTGAAATAATTTGCCGTTATTTCGACCGGGATATCATGGCCGTCCCGGGACCTGTGAATTGATTCGAACAGGAGGCTTCCGGCCCGCTTCAACTCTTCCCAGTGTTCCGGCCATCTTTCCGCCGGAAATTCCCGATCGATATCACAAACGGACATGGACAGAATCTGGCTACGAGTAAAGCCGAGCATCTTCTCTGCGGCCCAGTTCACATCCCGGATCCTTGCGTCCGGGGTGATCCAGTAGACTGCATCGGCGATGTTTCCCAGCGTGAAATCCTTGAGGCGCAGCATATCATCGACGTGTTTGCGCTCGGTGACGTCCATGATGATTCCGTACCAGACGATGATTCCGTCTTCCAGTCTCTGCGGCTGGGCAATCCCGTACAGCCATTTCAGCCCCTGCCGGGGCAGGGTCACACGGTATTCGCATTTCCACTGATTGAGTGTCCGGGCAGATTCCTGGATGGAGGCAAGGATGCGCTCTCGATCATCCGGATGGAATCTTTGGAAGACGGTTGTGGCATCACGCCGGATATCTTCGGGTGACAATTCGTAGATGTCGAAAGAGTTGCTGCTGGCGTAGGGTGTTTCGAAGTGCCCGTCCGTATGCAGGCATGATTTGAAGAGGATGCCGGGCACCTGCCTGGAGAGGTTGTTCAGCATCGCGTGGCTTTGCTGCAACGCGGCCTCTGCGAGTTCGCGCTGGCTGAAAAAGCGGTTCATCAGAACAAACAGCAACGATGAAGTCAGGGCAATGAAAACGACCCCCTTGAATATTGCCACACGGGTTAAAACGGCGGGGTCCTGTACAAGCCAGCCAAGGATGGTGTCGGAACAATAGATCCAGAGGGTGCCGGAAAGGGCGTAAATAGAGACTATTTTCAACACACCACGGAGGCGTTCCTTTTTTGAAGTAGTGCTCATGAAGGCTCCGGTGCGGGTGCGTGGCGGTTGGCAACAATAAGGCTTATTATACGGCTTTTTTTCAGCTTTATCGGGTTATATGTGCTGACAACGTACGGCTGAGGTTACAGCATCAATACGCCGCCGGCGATAATGACCCGTTCGCTCCCATCGGCCATGATCGCGGTCAGGGTCGGCTGATAGAACACGTAGTCTTCGTGGAAGGGGGCGCTGACCGTGCCTCCGAACCCGCTGTTGTCACCCAGGGCGATGTGGATCGTGCCGAGGATTTTTTCCGCCTCCAGCACGTTGTCCGGGCGGCTCGCCTTGTCGTTGGTGCCGATGCCGAGTTCGGCGATGTTGCGGCAGTTGACGTTTTCAACAAATTTTGCTTCAAGCCTGTCGCGCTGGGGGTCGCTCCCCTCGATAAGCACGACCACGCCGTTCTCTACCGTCAGCCGTAACGGTGCGTCGAGCTTGCGGGTCGGCCCCCATTCGATCACCATGGTCCCGTGACTCTTTCCCTCCAGCGGTGCCAGATATGCTTCGCCGGCCGGCAGATTGCCGAAGCTTCCTGGTGCTGTCAGCAGGCCGTCGTCCCCTTCGGCATGTCGCCCCTGTTTGCATATGTTCATGTCGGTTCCGTTGGGGGTAGTGACGCGAATCCATTCGGCTCTGTTGACCGCTTCAACGAGGCGTGCGGTCCGTGCGGCCAGGGCGCTCCAGTCAACCGTCATCGAGGTATGGAACATCTCCGGGTCGAAATGCGGCAGGCTGGCAAAGCGGCATCCGGCGGCACAGGCCAGCGCCCGATAGCGGGTGTGGCTGGTGGAGTTGTTTGACATGGCGATGATGATCCCGGCAACATCCCCCCTCCGCGCCAGGACAATTTCACCGGCTACGGCGATTTCTTCGGTCGAGGCCGCCTTGGCGAGCAGTTTCGCCAGTAACCCCTCTGCCGTCAATGCCGCGATAATGCCGGCGCCGAAGGTAGCGAACCATAGTTCCACCGGCGGCTCGGCTCCCGAGGCGGGGGTGGCGGGAAATTCGACAAAGTCGCCGCTGTCGTAGGTTTGCTCGGCAAATCCTGCCGCCGCACGGGCGGTGGCGTTCAGCCTTGTCCGCCGGTCGAGATCGGACGCGGATGGGGTCTCGTCAGGGCGGATGGTGTCGCTGAACACCAGCACCCGTTCCCCCGGTTTAATTCCCATGTTGGTTTCAAAGAGACTGCGGAATGCCTCATCAAGATTGTGACGGTCTGCCATATGATCTTTTCTCCCTTGAATGAGAATAGGAAACAACTATGTATACGCTCTGTATAGCACATCGCGGGGAAAGGTAAAACCGGTTAAAGAAACAGATATGCATCAGTCTGTTTTTTCTTGATTTATAAGGTGTTATTGTGATAATCATGCATACTGTATACAATTGTCGGCAGTGTTTTTATTCAATAATTGCGAGTACTTAACCCTATTACCGGGTTAGTTTGGTGGAGGTTTTTGTGGCACAGGTCGTTTTTTCCACGTGGGGCGGAAGTGTTGTCGATAACAGGAATGTGTCGGGTGAACCGCAGGCAGTCGAGTTCAAATTGCCGGTGGCGTTCGACGGAGAAAAGCCGCTCAAGGCTTTCATGGGCTGGGACGGCATCATCCTGTTTGACAAGTACGTTGATGTTCCGGTCATGACGGCCGAGTACATGAAACGAGTGCAGACCCTGTACTGCTGCGGGCGTTGCACGCCCGGCAAGAAGGGGACCAAGGTGCTGATGGACCTGTTTCAGGACGTGCTGGACCGCAAGGCGACCGAGGCGGATCTGGATACGGTCGGCGACCTGGCCGAGCTGCTGAAAAACTGCAAGTGCACCCTCTGCCAGAGCGCTACGGTACCGGTCTTCGATGCGGTCAAGCACTATCGTGCCGACTTTCTGGCCTATATCAACAACGCCTGCGGCCCGAATACCGAGCCGTCACAGTTTATTCACAAGATCACCGCCCCCTGCATGGACAAATGTCCCGCCCATATCGACATCCCCAAATATGTCGAGGAGATCAAGAACTACCAGTACGGCGCTTCTCTGGCCACTATTCGCGAGAATATGCCGATGCCCGCGGTCTGCGGCCGGGTCTGCCCGCATCCGTGTGAAACCGCCTGCCGTCGCAAAAATGTGGATGATGCCATCAATATCATGGTGCTGAAGCGCACCGCCTCGGATTACGAGTGGCAGCACAATCTCACTCCTCCGATGCAGCCCAAGCCGGCCAAGGGCAAAAAGGTCGCCATCGTCGGCGCCGGTCCCGCCGGACTGGCCTGCGCCTACTACCTGGGACTGGAAGGCTACAAATCGACGATCTTCGAGGCGCTGCCTGAAGGGTACGGCGGAGGCATGATCGCCGTCGGCATCCCGGCCTACCGCATGCCGCGCCACATCCTGCAGCGCGATGTCGACATCATCGCGTCGGTTGGCTCGGAAATCCGTTACAACACACGGGTCGGCAAGGACATTACCCTTCCGGAGCTGAAACAGCAGTATGACGCCGTGTTCCTGGCTCCCGGAGCCCACCGCTCCAAGCCGATGGGCGTAGAAGGCGAAGACAAGGGGTACAAGGGCTTCCTCTCCGGCGGCATCGATTTTCTGCGCGAGGCCTACCTTGGCAATCCGACCGGCATGGGCAAGAAGGTCTGTGTGGTCGGCGGCGGCAACACCGCCATCGACTGTGTCCGGGTCGCCCTGCGTGAAGGCGCCGAAGAATCCATCCTGCTGTATCGCCGCTCCCGCAAGGAGATGCCGGCCGATGTGTGGGAAGTTGACGGTGCCGATGAGGAAGGGGTCCGCTTCGAATTCCAGGTCCTCCCGACCAGGATCGTCGTGGATGCCAACGAGCAGGTAACCGGCGTCGAGTGCGTCCGCATGGCCATGGGTGAGCCGGATGCCTCCGGTCGTCGCCGTCCCGAGCCGGTGCCGGGCAGCGAGTTCATCGTCGAGTGCGACACGGTCATCCCGGCCATCGGCCAGGACCCCGACCTGAGCTTCATCCCGCCCGACATGGGCATCGACATCACCAAATGGAATACGGTCGTTACCAAGTACCTGCCGCTGAAGGATGCCGCAGGCAAGGACCTGAAGGACGGCATGGGCAACATGCTTTCCCGTTCGCTGATCACCGACTGCGACGGCGTGTTCGCCGGGGGCGATGCCGAGATCGGGCCGCTGACCGTGGTTGCCTGCATCGGTAATGCCCATCGCGCCGCCCGGGTCATTCAGCGTTGGCTGGAAGAGGGGAAGGCCTATCTTTCCGAGCAGGATATTTTCGATGACCTGCTGACCTATCTGGGAGTCTACGACAAGGGTGAAAGAGTGGCCTGGCTGGATTCCTGCGACCGCGCCAACCAGCAAGAGGTACATGGCAGGGAGCGCGCCGCCAAGGGGAACTACCGTGAGGTCGAACTGGGCTTCAACGACAGCGCCGCACAGATCGAGGCTGATCGTTGCCTGAGATGCTACCGCATGGCAATGGTGGCCCTGTAGGATTTACAAACACGCATTTACAGCATTTGTATTGGAGATATTTGGCATGGCACATACAGAGTCCAGCAGCAAGAGTACGACGGCAACACTGACCATTGACGGCAGACAGGTAACGGCGCCTGCCGGCGCCACCATTCTTGAGGCGGCTGCGGAGCTGGGGATCAAAATCCCGACTCTTTGCTGGCTGAAGAAGGTCTCCACCACCGGCGCCTGCCGGATTTGCGTGGTCAAGGTCGAAGGTGTCGAGCGCTTTATGACCGCCTGCAACACCCCGGTCAAGGACGGCATTACGGTGACCACGACGTCGCCGGAGCTTGAGTCCGCCCGCAAGAAGACGCTTGAACTGATGCTGGTCAACCACCCGCTGGACTGCCCGGTCTGTGATGCCGGCGGCGAATGCGACCTGCAGGACAGCTGCTTCTCCCTCAAGGTCGATAAAAACAGCTACGGTGCCGCTCTGGAGCGCCTGCCGATCCGCTATGACTGGAGGCTGCTGGAGAGCGACCCGAACCGCTGCATCCTCTGTGAGAAATGCGTCAAGGTCTGCCGGGAGGTTGTCGGCCGTGAGGCGATCGAGATCGTCGACCGCGGTGACAATACGATTATCGACACGATGACCCGTGAGCCGCTTGACTGCGATTTCTGCGGCAACTGCATCGGCGCCTGTCCGACCGGCACGCTGATCAGCAAACCGTTCAAGTTCAGAGGACGCCCCTGGGCGTTTGACGTGACCCCCGGCGTCTGCGCTTTCTGTTCATCCGGCTGCGAGATCGAATATCACGCCAGAAATGGCCGGGTCGAGCGGGTGACCAGCGACGATGACGGCTACAATCGCGGTAACCTCTGCATCAACGGCCGTTTTGGCTATGCCGCCTTCAACTCGCCGGAGCGTTTGACATCGCCATTGATGAAAGATGGGACAGGCCAGCAGAAAAAGGTTTCCTGGAACCAGGCGCTGGGGAATGTTGCCGAGGGACTCAAGAAAGTGGCCGGCGCCGAAGGCGGGGCCGCCGTTGCCGGCATCGGCTCACCGCGGGTGACCAACGAAGAAAGTTTTCTCTTCCAGAAGTTCCTGCGCGGTGCGCTGGGGACCAATAATATCGACTCCGAGGCTCGTCTCGGCTATCTCCCCGCGCAGGTGATCCAGTGGGAAATGCTCGGCTACAGCGGAGGCACCTTCGGCATGGAGGCCATCGAGAAGGCCACCGCAATTGTCGTTATCGGAGCCGATCTCAAGTCTGAATCCGCCGGGTTTGCCTATCGGGTCATTCAGGCCGCCACTAAAAACGATGCCAAGCTGGTGCTGGCAGGGAGCCGTGCCGGCAGCATGAACAAATTCGCCAATGCTTTCCTGCAGTGCCGTCCCGGCAGCGAAGCCTGGCTGGTAGCCGGTCTGAACAAGGCCGTGCTGGCTGAAGGTCTTGGCGCTGCGGGGAAGATAACCGAGCTGGAGGGACTGAAAACGTCTCTTGACGCACTTTCGTTCGAGAGCATCGCCGAAATGTCCGGAATATCCGAGGCCAGGCTTCGTGAAGCAGCAGCTCTGATCTGTTCGGGCGGCCGTACCGCGGTGATCTACGGTACCGATGTCATTCGTTCGGCCGACAGCAGGAACGCCGTTGCAGGGACTGTTGATCTGGCCCTGCTGACCGGCGCCGTAGCTGAAACTGGCGCCGGGATCTATCCGCTGGATGAGAAAAACAACACCCAGGGCATGCTCGATATGGGGGTCTGTCCCGAGTACCTGCCCGGCTACCATGCCTACGGCCATGCCGCCGCCGCATTCGGATCCGCCTGGAACGCCGCCATCCCCGAGGTTCCCGGCAAAGACCTGTTTCAGATAATTGACGCGATTGAAGCCGGCCAGATCAAGGCGCTGTACGTTATGGGGAGCGACCCGCTTCATTTCCTGCCTAATCGCAGCCGGGTCATGAAGGCTCTGCAGAAGCTGGAGCTGCTGGTTGTCCAGGACCTCTTCCTGACCGATACGGCCAAGCTGGCGCATATTGTACTCCCGGCAGCAACCGGGGCCGAAAAGTCGGGCTCGTTCACCTCGGTCGACAATATGGTGCGATGTTTCAGCGCCGCCGTCAAACCGGCTGGCGATGCGCGGAGTGATGCCGATATTTTGACGGAATTGCACAGCCTGGTGGTACCGGAAGCATCCCGTGGTACGCAGTCGCCTGCTGCCCTTCATCACGAAATCACTACGCTGACCGGTCTCTATAGTGAGGTATGCGATCACGATGGCTGCCGGATGGGGCGCATCAAAAACCGTACGACTACATCCGCTTGCCTGCCACTTGCGCCGCTTGCACTCCCCCCGGCCACCCGCCCGTTTGCCTTGACGATCGGTCCGGTGCTTCATCATAACGGCTCGATGACCGCCTGGTCGGCGAACAATCTGCTGGCGGCCGGCGAAGCCTATGTCGAGCTTTCCAGTGCGGATGCCGCTGCAATCGGTGCCGGTGCCGGAGATGTTCTTAAAATCACTTCGGATACGGGCAGCGTCTCGCTGAAAGCCCGGCCGTCAGAGCGGTTGCAGAACGGTGCCCTGTTTGTGCCGGCTCACTTCGGAACCACGGCCATAAACAGTCTCACCGGTTCCGCCTCCTTTCCACAGTTTGTATCGCTTGCAAAAGCGTGAGACTTTGTTCACCCTGCAGGTCCTGATTACAAAAACGCCGCTTAGTCGGCGTTTTTTTTATGCAGTACTCAATCCTGTTATGATTCATGGTATATTCGTCGCGCCGTAATAAAGGAGGATATTCCAATGGGAAATAATATCCGCGGGTATCTGCCGGAAAAAATTGCCGTGCCGGCGGTTCGGCTGCAATGAGCAGCAGCATCCGGAACAGACAAAGAGCCCTGCTCCAGGCGGAGACGCATCTTCATCCGCATGGGCGGGTAGGGCAGATTTCCATATGCCTTGTCTCCCCAAGCCGCTATCAGACCGGCATGAGCAACCTGGGCTTTCAGACGGTGTATTCGCTTCTGGCCGACTCCACCGACATACGCTGTGAGCGCGGCTTCCTTCCCGATCGTGATGATCTCGAAGAATACCGGCGCAACGGAACGCCGCTGCTCTCGCTGGAGTCTTCAACCCCCCTGGCTGATTTCGATGTGATCGCCTTTTCAACCTCGTTCGAGCCGGACTACCTGAATATCCCCCTGATCCTCAACCTGGCGCGTATTCCGCTCTACTCCAGCGCGCGCCGCCAGTCCGATCCGCTGATCATCGCCGGCGGCGCCGCCTTCTTTATCAATCCGGAACCGGTCGCCGATTTCATCGACGCTATCTGCATCGGTGAGGGTGAAGATGTCATTCCCAAAATGGTTGCCGCGCTGCTCTCCCCCGTCGATAACGGCAGGCAAGGGCTGCTGCTGGCACTCTCCGCGATTTCCGGAGTATACGTCCCGTCTTTTTACCTCCCTCGCTATCAGGAAGGAACATTGGCCGGGTACGATACGAGAGCCGCTGCTCCGCTGCCGGTCACTCGCGTATCGGTCTGCCTGGAACAGCACGAACCATCCGCGTCACAGATCCTGACCGAAAACACCGAGTTTGGAGACATGTACCTGGTAGAAGTCAGCCGTGGCTGTCCTCGCGGCTGCCGCTTCTGCAGCTCCGGTTTTATCTACGGCGCCTTCCGCCAGCAACCGTTCGATCACGTCGTTGCCCTGATCGACCAGGGGCTTGCCCATCGGAACAAAGTGGGGCTGGTCGGCGCTGCCGTGTCCGATTACGCTGAGATCGGCCGGCTCTGCCGCTACATAGTCGGAAAGGGGGCCAAGGTCTCGGTTTCATCGCTGCGGATTGATCGCATTGATCATGACATGCTGGACGCCCTGATCGCCAGCGGCCACAAAACGATTTCACTGGCTCCGGAGGGTGGCTCGCAGCGGATGCGCGACGTGATCCGCAAAAACCTGACCGAGGCGCAGATCCTGGATGCCTGCGGGATGTTGATCGACCGCGACATCCTCAATCTGAAGCTCTACTTCATCATCGGTCTTCCGACCGAAACGGATGCCGACCTGGACGAAATGGTCCGTCTGGTTGAGACGATCCGCGAGCGGGTTATAGAGCGGGGCCGCGCCAACAAAAGGCTGGGCGAAATTACCGTCTCGGTCAATCCGTTTATTCCCAAGCCGTTTACCCCGTTTCAATGGTGCGGTATGGAGCCGCTCTCTTCGCTGGAGCGCAAGGTCAAGCTGCTGGAGTCCCGCCTGAAACGCCTCTCCAACGTCAAGCTGAAGGTCGAAAGCCTGCGGGAATCGTATCTGCAGGCGCTTTTGTCGCGCGGAGACCGCCGCCTGTCACCGCTGCTGATCGAAATGTCCGGGGGAGCGAACCTCAAAAAGGCTGCCAGATCCTGCGGGATCGATACGGACCGGTACGTGGGACGGACGATCGCCGCGGATGAAATTATGCCGTGGAGCATCATCGGCACGGCGGACCAGGCCGAGCTGCGCCGCGAGTACGACCGGGCGCTTGCCGGAGGCGAAGGTTGAAAACCTGTACAATGTGCAAGAAGGAATATGACGAAAACGCAGCGCAGTCCCAGTATGCCGAGGCTGGTGAATGGCTGGCCGGCGAGGTGTGGAAGGATGGCGGGGAGCTGTGCCCGCTCTGTTTGGAAAATCGGGCCCGGCTGGTGATGATGTACGGGCATGAGATAAATTCGTGATGCGGTAAAATCTGAATAGCACTGATCTTCCGTAAGTCCCTTCACTCTGAGGATCCGCAGCCTATAGGCCCGACACTTTTGGGAATATAAAACTCCTTTCAACACTTGGTATGACCATGTTATACAATTAGTTTTAATCATCCGAACCTGAAACAAAAGCTCGGTCCTGCTGAGGGCCTTGATACCCACATATTTGAGCGGGAGGCTATAATGAGTGGACAGGAATGGAGAGAAAAGGAACTTAATCCTCTTCGCATAAAATTAGATCCCCTAAATCCTCGAATTGAGGTACCCGATGGCGCGAATCAAACTTTTATTCGAAAAAGGTTAATTGAATATGCGAAAGTCATTAATTTGGCTAACTCAATTATTGAATTCGGCGGATTGCTTCGTGGGGAGAGAGTAATAGTATGCAAGGAAGGTAGTTATTTTACAGTCCTTGAAGGAAACAGAAGAGTTTGTGCTTGTCAGATAATTCTTGATTCGAGCCTCTTACCACAGAATTTAAGGCGTAGCCTTAAGCGAGTGACCTCTGAGGTAAGGGCCAATATAGCAAAAATTCGAACTGAGATAGCCCCTACTCGTGATGATGCTGAGCCTGTCATTACAAAAAGACACACCGATATCGGAGTCCTTTCTTGGAATACGAATGCTAAGATGCGACGCGCATCAAGATTGCTTGAGGAAGGCTACAATATTGACGACATTGCAGAGAAGCTTTCCGCGCCAAAAAGCACTATCAGGCAAGCAATCAGAGAGTATCGTCTTTTTCATTATGTGATAAATTTGGGCGGATGGTCGGATGAAGAGTCTGAAATCCTAACTGATCAACAATTAAAAACTAATCCATTCACCAGGTTTTTTAATTTAGGAGGAGTCAAGGATAGGCTTGGCCTTTACTTCGATGAGAATGATCATCCCAAAACGAAACTTTCTCAAGACCTCTTTGACAAACAAATGAGGCACATAGCCCGCAGTTTTCTATTGCCGGGCAGCAACAATGACAGCAAACCAGTTGCTAATACAAGGTCGACAGTAGCTTCCGTTTTTGACCGATTCAACCCCGATGATCATTATCATTACACACCAAAAGCTGATGAAGAACAAAGCGATCCCTCACAAGAAAATTCATCTACTCAACAAAAGAAACCAAGGAGATCTAGGCCGAAAGCTGCTTCACCATCGATTTTTTTTGAAAACCTGATCTGTGCTGTTCAGGATGATCGTCTTATTGGAATTACTGATGAAATCAAGCGCATTGATTATAAGGACATGCGAATAGCTGCCACGATGCTATTGAGGGGGCTTCTAGAATCAGCTCTTGAATATCAAATTCGCGCTGTGAAAAAATACGGGGATTTGCATAAACAACTTCAAGAAAAAAACGGCGGCAAATCAAAAGATGTAGGGCTTTCAGATTTAATGAAATTCTGTCGAGACAAAAAAAATAACGTATTTATTTCTCCTCGGATTGCTGATGCATTGTCAAATTCTTCTGTTTCAGTATACAAAGATCAACTTGACATAGTAATCCATGGTAGGTGGGCATTGGCTGATGCGGATATTCTTGTAAAGGCAGCTACTGCTTTGCGACCGATAATAACTTACATTCTTGAAGGTCAAAATCACGAATTTGAGGTTTGATGTGCTACCAAAAGGCGATCCAATAAGTCCACTTAGATATCCCGGAGGAAAGTCTTCTTTGTCTGGGTATATTGCAGATGTATTAGAAGCAAACATGCTGACGTCCTGTACATTCTATGAGCCTTACGTTGGAGGCGGTTCAGTATCGCTAGATCTGTTGGAGCGAGGTTCAATAACCAAAGCTGTATGGCTAGAAAGAGATCCTCTCGTCTATGCTTTTTGGTATAGTTTAATTCATCATGGGTATGAATTGTATGACAAGGTAGAGGCACTTGAAATAACGATTGAAAACTGGAACTCACTTCTTTCTTTTCGAGACGTAACTGAGCTTCCAAAAAACGATGAAGAACTGATTAATCTTGGTGTAGCAGGGCTATTTTTTAACAGAACAAACTTCTCGGGGATAATGAAAGCTGGACCTATTGGGGGTAAAAGCCAACTGTCCAATTATAGCATCGATTGTCGTTTCAAAAAGGACCGAATACTTGGGTTAATAAAATACCTATATGAAAAATTTGCTGGACATATTGAGATCAATTATGGTGATGCATTGACCTTTCTTAAGTCACGACGCAATGAAATATTGGACGGATTTTCATTCGTTTATATTGACCCTCCGTACTATAAAGAAGGACGAAATTTATACAGATACTATTATATAGATGATGATCATACCAAACTTGCAAAATATATTACTAATCAAACATATCCTTGGCTGATAAGCTACGATGATGACTTATTTATAAGAAAACTTTACAAAAGAAGTGAAATACAACACATCTATTTGGACTATACCGCAAAAACATCACGTAAAGGTATGGAGTTACTTATTTCCAACTTAGAACTTCCACCGCCAGTGTATGAAAAACTTGGGATTATGGCTGCCTAAATGTTGGATAATAGGGTTCCCCTTCTATTTACGGACAAAACGATGATTTCAAGGAAACAAGCAGTCTATCAAACCTCAAGAATGGAATTTAGCTTGCATATTACGTCTAACCAAGCTATATCTATAGATAACAACACCCCCCAAGCCTATCCGGTAGTTCGCTGCCGTGACGCTCAAACCGGGGGGTTTATTTTTTTGTGGGCTGCCGATGCGCTACGCTAAGCGCCCCTTCACCATTACTGAACAGGCTTCCCGCCTCATTGATCGGGGGCTTGTCTGTAACGACCCGGACCGACTGGAAAAATACCTCGCCAATATCGGTTATTACCGCCTCAGTGCCTATTGGCATCCTTTTGAACTCCCCCCAAACGGCACTTCCCGCAATCATAATTTTTTGCCCGGTACCACGTTCGAAAAGGTGCTGAACCTGTATATCTTCGACCGCAAACTGCGCCTGCTGGTAATGGAGGCCATCGAGCGTATCGAAGTGGCTGTGCGTACGCGGTGGGCAACCGCACTTGCGATGAGGCATGGTAGTCATGCCCACATGGAGGCCAGTCTGTTCAGGGATTCGTGGCGGCATGCCCGCGATCTGGAGAAGATTGCTGCAGAGCTGGGAAAAAGCAGCGAGCCCTTTGTCGTACATTATCGAAACCAGTATGATGAGCCGCCTTTACCGCCTATCTGGGCCATTGTTGAAACCATGACGCTCGGTACGCTTTCCAGATGGTTCAAAAATACCTGTGAAACTGCTGCCAAGAAGGAAGTTGCCCAAGCCTTGGCTATGCCGACTATTGAGGTTCTGGAGCAGGTTCTGCACACACTCACTCCGATTAGAAATATATGTGCCCATCATGGTCGCCTCTGGAACCGTCGCTTTCCTATGGCCTTGCCGGTTATCAGACGGTTGCGGGGGAGTCTGATCGCACCGGATGCACCACACCATCAAGCCCGGCATCTCTTTAATTATCTGGTGGTGCTGTCGGCCTTAATGAATGCCATCAATCACAGAAGCAGCTGGACACATCGAGTCATGGAATTTGTGGGTACTCAGGATGACTCGGGGCGGAGATCAATGGGGTTTCCGGATGATTGGCGTGAGCGTCAACCTTGGTGTTGATGTATAACTCGTAGAGTTTCATTGCCGAGAACATAAAAAAAGAGGCGGGCTCATTGCCCGCCTCTTTCCGTCTGAAATCATACCCCTAATATAAGGTACTTATCTTGCCGCCACCGCTTCAGCCGCCGCCCGTCCGAGCGCTTCGCACTGTTCAAGTGCTTCCTGTTTCGGTGAAAACTGTATCCGCACCGTTTCGCTCACCAGCTTGAAGCCGAGACTCTTCAAGCGGTCTTCCGCCATCTTGCAGGCCTCGCCGCTCCAACCGTAGCTGCCGAAGATTCCCGCCAGGTTGGTCTTCAACGTTACGGTGCTGAGATAGGCCAGCACTTCCCACATCGGCTTTGCAATATCACGGTTAAACGTCGGGATACCGAAAATCAGGGCGTCGGCCTCTTCCATCAAAGTGCGCAGTTCACCGGAGCTCAGACTGTTGATATGGTAGCTGATAACCTCGATCCCGTCATGTGCGGCGCCGGCGGCAACGGCGTGGGCCATCTTTTCGGTGCTGCCGTGCGGGGAGAGATACAGGAGAACTATCTTTTTGCTCTGTGAAGTCGGTTTGCTCCAGCTTTCAAACTGCTGGATAACTTTCCACGGGTCGCGCCTGATGATCGGCCCGTGACTGGGGCAGATCATGTCGATCACATCGTGGCGGATCTTCTCCACGGCTGACAGCACCTTGTCCTTGAAGGGGCGGAAGATGCAGTCAAAATAAAAATGGCGGGCCGAGGTGAAATCCTCGACTTCGTCGTTAAAAATGTGTCCGGCCTGCCAGTAGTGGGCCGCAAACGCATCACAGGAAAAGAGGATATTCTCCTCCTCCAGCCTGGTGAAGATCGTGTCCGGCCAATGAAGAAAAGGGGCGGTGATAAAGCGGAGCGTGCGTCCCCCCAGATCGAGGGTGTCCCCATCCTTGACGGTTTGGCAGCTGGCCGGTTTGATAAGGATATTGCCGAGAAAGTTTTTGGCGGCGGTGGAACAATAGACAACCGCCTGCGGCGCCTGCTCCAGCAGATACGCCAGCGAACCGGAGTGGTCATGCTCGGTATGATTGACGATGATGTAGTCGATGGTTTTAGGGTCTACCAGTGATCTGACCTTGTCCATGTATTCATCAACAAATCTTTCATCGACCGTGTCGATAAGAACGGTTTTATCGGTCCCTTTAAGCAGGTAGGCATTGTAACTGGTGCCATGTTCCGTCGGGAAAAGATCGTCAAAGACGCGCAGATCCGGATCCTCCGATCCGATCCAGTAAAGCCCCGGTTTGATTTCTATCGGTCCCATCATGATGTGTGATCTCCTTTTTATTGCGTGCAGCCAGCCGCGGCATTGAGGCAGCAACAGCTCGTTTTCATTTCCGAATATGATATCGAATTATTTGCCAATGTATCAGAATTGCTATCTCGTGTACAGGCTGCAAATAATCACTTTGCAATTGTGCCATCCGCCTGTTTCTGTTACATAGATTGTCATGAATGAAGATATTCGCTCACGTATAGACTCATTGCGGCCGCTGTTGAAAGATCCGGCAGCGGGGGTTCGGATCGCGGCAGCCGAAGCAATTGAAAAGCTGGAAGCGACCGGCGGTATTGATGAAATACTTGCAACACTGAAAACAGGAAACATGGCCGCCCGAATCGGCGCAATCTATGCTCTGGGCGAGATTGGAGGAGAGAAGGTGCTGCCGCCGCTTGTCTATTGTGCCCGGCGGCCTGAAACGGATATTCGTTCGGTTGCCGTAGCGGTGCTGGGAAAGCTGGCCTTGCCGTCTGTTCACACGATCCTGGTTGAGCTTCTAGGCGATGAGAACTCGACTGTTCAGGGTCGGGCGATAGCTGCGTTGCGTAATTTTCCGGGTACGCCGGAAATAATCGCCAAACTGCGACCCTTTCTGGGTGCGAGTGACGGTGTACTGGAAGCCGAAGCGGCACTAACCCTGGCCATGCTCAAAGACCGGAATTCGTTAGGCCAAATCCAGGGGCTTCTGACGTCCCATCATGCCTCAACCCGCCAGGCGGCGGCCACCGCACTCAGCTTTTTGCCGCTTTAATAGTGCCCACTCGCGAACAATCTCCCGATGTCGATGTTTTTCAACTGCGGATCGACAACAGCCACTATCCGGGCATAGAGAGGCCCGTCATAACCGGCCAGTGCCTGTACGCGAGGCGCGGATAGCCGATTGCCGTCACCATCAATCAGAATGCTCACCAACGGCGTGTTTTCATCCATGGGGTTTGGGCGAGTCACCATCGCAACCTCGTTGTTGTCAAGCCGTACGAGAGTGCCAACCGGATAGTTGCCCATCATTTCAACAAAACGTTTAAAAATCGCATCGTCCAGAATTGTTTTTACCAGTTTATGCATCTCGTTCAATGCGGTCTTCGGGTTGATCGGTTGCTGGTAGACGCGCAGCGTCGTAATGGCATCGTAGGTGTCTGCAACGGCAATAATGTCAATCATCTGGTTGAACTGGAGCTCGTTTGCCCATTCAGGATATCCGCACCGGTCATAATGCAGGTGGTGGCCCAGCACTGCTGATGCGATATCCGGTGCCAGTCCTTCCATTTCACGAATGATTTTGGCCCCGAGTTCGGGATGCCGCTTCATCTCATCAAAATCGGCGCTGGAAAGCTTGCCCGGTTTGTTAAGGATAGCCTTTGGAATCATGGTCTTGCCGATGTCATGCAGCTGTCCGGCAATTCCCAGATCCCTGACTGCCGTAGCATCCAGGCCGAGTGTCGCCCCTAATGCCATCGCCAGAATGCCGACATTGACGCAGTGATTGTAGGTGTAGTTGTCATAATCCTTGATCATGGTTAAGCCGAGCATCGCCGACGGTTCCCGCATCGTGATTCCGACCATCTGATCAACAACCTTTATCAGCGGGGCGCTGCCGGGTATGCGGCCGCGTTCAATGTCGAGGCAGATTGTCCTGATAGCTGAGAGCGCCCCGCCGTACGTTTCAACATGAGCACCCGTTGAGTCGCCTTCAAGTTCGTCATCCGCTTGAATTATATGTTCGTCTCCATGGCAAACAAGTTTAAAGGCGGTGATCCCCTGCTCCTTCATTTGACGTGAAAGGGTGTCGCAGCTAACACCCTTGGCGGAGATGAGTTTTATGAATGATGCCAGCTCATCAAAGCTGACCGATGAGGTCACCACAACCCGGCTTATCTCCTTCTCCAGCATGCGGTTCGTCAGGTCGGCGACAGCAGCAGAGGGCGAGATAAAGAGGTGATCGTCAAGGAACATGATGCCGTCGAGAAGACCCCAGGAAATCTGCTCGCCCTCAGTGAGAGCCGTTGTCAGAATCTTGTACAGTTCCATGAGCGGTTGCCTGATGGCCGGGTGCGAAGCGGGGTAAAAGGCCATCCCCTTAACCGCACCGGAAAAAAGCGTGATTAGTCTGAGTGCGCTCGGTTTGTCAAGGACTCTCATCGGGTCTTCCTTCCGATTTTTCTATCATTAAAAGTGCCTCCGAGCATGCAGAGCCAAGTTCTCCACCCGCGGAAGCCATGTTCTTGAGGATCGGCACGGCTCTGGTCTCACCCAGTTTGCCCAGGCATGAGGCTATAGCGGCCTTAAACAGCTTCCCGCGTGCTGCAGCCAGTAGATGCCGCTCCTCAAGGAGTGCAATGAGATGCGGGGTCACCTGCCGGTCACCGATCGATGCGATGGCCGCCAACGCATCGATTTTTATGGGGAGTGATTTTAAAAACAGGTCTCTTGAACACGCAATTTTCATGAGTTCGACTAACGATCTTCTGCTTTTCATGCCGCCCAGCGAAGCGATCGCCTGTCGATGCACCGCTGCATCGGTCCCGCGCAGAACCGCTAGAATAGCTGCTTCGGCTTCATGTCCGCCAACGTGGGCCAGGCTGCGAAGCGCTTCTTTTCGCACGCGGAGGTCCGGATGATGCAGGCACTTAGTCAGCGCCGTCAGCGCGGTGCGGCTGGCGATGGAGCCGAGAATTGCGCAGATATTTCGCGTGATGAACCAGCGGGTATCATGCATCAAATCCAGAAGCACCGGTACGGCCGCTTCACCCAGGCTCCCCAGTATGGTGGAAAGCATTTTTCTGACCTTAAGGTTGCTGGTTCGGCCCATCAGCTCGACAGCTTCCGCAATTGCCGCGGCGCCGCCGACCGTTAGAACCGCTTGAAGAGTCTCTTTCGACACCTCATCGCCCCGCTCAGTCCGCGCAAGCACGATCTGCAGGATTTCACCAGTCGCCATGATCTGCTCTATCGCAAACTGTGCTCTCTCCCTCACGATTTCACTGCGGGTATTGTCTCTAGAGTGGCGGACAAGCAAATCAATCAGCGGTAAAAGCAGATGCGATTCATGAAATGATCGGAGATTGTCTGCACAGGTAACAGCCTGGCGGGTCAGCATCAGGTAGATGTCGTCATCGTTGCAAGTTGTCAACCGTTCCATCACGGCCTGCAGCTGCAGTTCCGGAAGGGGCGCATCCGGCTGTGACGATTGCGGTTCAAAAACGGGTGTAGAGTCACCGCCCTGTTCAACTTCATCAATACCCTGGGGAATAATCCCGGTTTGTTCGACCTTTTGGCGTTTTCCGCGGATAACCGCCAGATCAAATTCATTTACCCAGATGGTGCGGACACCACGCGCCGCCATCATGGCGTCGATGCCGCCGGATAACTGGATCTCTTCGGGGGACAGGTTCAAGATCCTGCATAACTCAACCAGATCTTCCAGGTGCAGGTCGGGGAATATCGATATCTTTTGAATCCGGCGAACAAACAGCTCATAAGCAAGAGCGGCCGTAACCCATGAAGCATCTTTGATAGATTCTCCATCCGGAAAGCTGAAACCGGTGCGGCCGCAGACGAGTGAAAGCGTATTGCCATCCAGCAGCTCCAGCAGCACTGAGTGGGCCAGGATCAGGGCGCTGCGACGAGTCGGATGACCTTTCGGATAAAACCTCCACGCCCGCACGGCGCGATAAAAGGTGGCGAGTCCGTCAAGAGTACCCTGGGTTGTTGCCGGTCGATAGAAATCCATGGTCGTTCCTTGTGTTGCAGTCCGAAATTATGTCATAGTGTACCACAAATGTCTTTCCCAAAATGCTGGCCGTTACACGGGATTTTTGAACGTAAAAATGAGGGGGCGTATGAAGCATAAAACAATCTTTACCTGCCAGAAATGCGGCAGCCAGTCCCCCAAATGGCTCGGCAAATGTCCCGACTGCGGGTCCTGGAACAGCCTGGTGGAAGAGGCCGTCATCAAAGTTTCACATGCGGCCCGTCCGGCAGGGGGCGCGATCCCGGTGCCGATTTGCGACGTTCCTCCGCAGACGGAGACACGCAGGCCGACCGGTATCGGAGAGCTCGACCGGGTTTTGGGAGGGGGTATCGTTCCCGGATCGCTGGTGCTGATCGGCGGCGATCCCGGCATCGGCAAATCAACGCTGCTGTTGCAGGCGATGCATACCCTTGCAGAAGAAGCCGGAAAAGTGCTGTACGTTTCAGGTGAGGAATCCGCTTCCCAGACCAGGCTAAGGGGCGAGCGTCTCGGCGCATCGAGCAAAAATCTGCTGATCCTTGCCGAAAATTCGCTGGAGGCGATCCTCAACCAGGCTGCCACCATGAAGCCGGCGGCAATGGTGGTCGACTCGATCCAGACCGTCTGGACCTCAGCTCTTGAATCCGCTCCCGGCAGCGTCAGCCAGGTGCGGGAATCGGCCGGCAAGCTGATGCTGCTTGCCAAGGGGAGTGACATCCCGATATTCATCGTCGGACATGTGACCAAGGACGGCTCGATTGCCGGTCCTCGCGTGCTGGAACATATGGTTGACACGGTGCTCTATTTCGAGGGGGATGGCAGCCATCCGTTCCGGATCCTGCGGGCGGTCAAAAACCGTTTCGGTTCGACCAACGAAATCGGGGTGTTCGAGATGAAACAGGAGGGACTGTGCGGGGTCGCCAACCCTTCCGAACTGTTCCTGTCCGAACGCCCGCTCGGCGTGTCCGGCTCGGTCGTCACCACCTCGCTGGAGGGAAGCCGGCCGCTGCTGGTTGAGCTCCAGGCGCTGGTAACGCCATCGTCCTACGGCGTCCCCCGCCGGACGACGATCGGGGTTGACCATAATCGCCTGGCTCTGCTGGTCGCGGTCCTTGAAAAGAAGGTCGGTTTGCACATGGCCGGACAGGATATCTTTTTGAATGCGGCCGGCGGGGTGAGGCTGAACGAGCCGGCCGCCGACCTGGCGATGATCATGGCGGTCGCTTCCAGTCACCTCGATAAAGCGATCCCGCCCGATACCGTTATATTCGGTGAGGTCGGTCTGGCGGGGGAGGTGCGGGCAGTCACCCAGCCGGAATTGCGCATTGCCGAAGCAGAGAAACTCGGCTTCAAACGCTGCATTATCCCGGCCGGCAGCCTGAAACGTCTTAAGAAACGGGGGATCCGCCTCGAAGGGGTTTCAACGGTGCAAGGGGCAATGGATGTAATTTTCGATTCATGACCTGGAATTATTTGGAAATGCCGGGTGGAAAAACTGTATGAAGCAGCAACAGAAAAGCAGAGATTTAAACCGCCGTGTCCTGCCGGCGGTTTTTTTGTGCTTGAAATACATGCCGCATGGTGCTATATCAATAAAAGTTGATTTATAATAACCAGGATATCCGATGTATCATGCTTGACACACTCAAAGCCTTGGCCGATCCCTGCCGCCTGCGCCTGACAGCGATGCTCCTTTCCGGTGAATTCACCGTGCAGGAGCTGACCCGCATCATGGGGATGGGGCAGTCGCGCATTTCGCGCCACCTGAAAATTTTGACTGAAGCCGGCATACTGACCGTCAAGCATCAGGGAACCTGGAGTTATTACCGGGTCGGCGAAGGGAACGGCTTTTTCGGCGCCATCCGCCAGGCGTTTGAGCGGGAACTGGAGTCACTGCCCGAACGGAGCCGTGACCTGGCCGCCGTTGCTGCTGTGCTGGAGGAACGGCGGCGGCGCAGTCAGGAATTTTTTGACCGGCATGCCCGTCAGTGGGACGATCTTGCGCGAACCCTGCTGCCGGTGCCGGAGTACCGGCAACTTCTGCTGAAGCTGGTGCCGGAAGATGCCGTTGTATTGGAGATCGGCGTCGGCACCGGCGGCCTGCTGATCGAATTGGCGGCGCGGTCGTCCAGGGTGATTGGCGTTGATCACTCTCCGGCGATGATCGAAGAGGCCAGGCGCCGGCTCACGAATGATGGAGTGAGCGGAGTCGAACTCCGCCTTGGGGAAATGACCCACCTGCCGCTGCCCGACGGATCGGTCGGGTGTGTGGTCGCCAACATGGTTCTGCACCATGCGGCCGATCCGGCGGCGGTGCTGTCCGAGATCCGGCGGGTGCTGACTCCCGGCGGAGTGGTGCTGCTGGCAGACCTGGCCCGCCACGAGCGCGAGGCGGCACGCGAGCAGCTGGCCGATCAATGGCTGGGGTTTGAGGAAGGTGAACTTGTCGAGTGGCTGAAACTTGCAGGTTTTGCGGGCATTGCCATTGAGCACATTGCCGCGGTTGCAGGACAGGAAGCGGTATTGCTGGTTAAGGGAGAAGCTGAAATTATTAATTCACTACAGGAAGCATCACAACAAAAGGAGCGTAACCATGTCACAAGATTACATCGTAGCAGACCTTAAGCTGGCCGATTGGGGCCGCAAGGAAATCAGGATCGCCGAGACCGAGATGCCCGGGTTGATGGCTATCCGCGAGGAGTTTGCCGCTGCGCAGCCCCTGAAGAACGCCCGCATCACCGGCTCGCTGCATATGACCATCCAGACGGCCGTGCTGATCGAAACCCTGACCGCGCTGGGAGCCGAGGTTCGCTGGGCTTCCTGCAACATCTTTTCGACTCAGGATCATGCCGCCGCCGCCATCGCCGCCTCCGGTGTGCCGGTTTTCGCCGTCAAGGGCGAGACCCTGGAGCAGTACTGGGACTATACCCATCGCATCTTCGAATGGAAGGATGGCGGTTTCTCCAACATGATTCTGGACGACGGCGGCGATGCCACCCTGCTGCTGCACCTGGGCGCCAGGGCTGAAAAGGATATCTCGGTGCTCGCCAAGCCCGGTTCCGAGGAGGAAATAATCCTCTTTGCCGCGATAAAGGCCAAGCTGGCCGTTGATCCGGCCTGGTACTCCACCCGTCTGGCACAGATCAAGGGTGTTACCGAGGAAACCACCACCGGTGTACACCGCCTCTACCAGATGCACGAGCGGGGCGACTTGAAATTTCCGGCCATCAACGTCAACGACTCGGTCACCAAGTCCAAGTTCGACAACCTCTACGGCTGCCGCGAATCGCTGGTGGACGGCATCAAGCGCGCCACCGACGTGATGATCGCCGGCAAGGTCGCCCTGATCTGCGGCTACGGCGATGTGGGCAAGGGCTCGGCCCAGGCGATGCGCGCCCTGTCGGCCCAGGTATGGGTAACGGAAGTCGATCCGATTTGCGCCCTGCAGGCCGCCATGGAAGGGTACCGCGTGGTGACTATGGAGTACGCCGCCGACAAGGCCGATATCTTCGTGACCTGCACCGGCAACTATCATGTCATAACTCACGAGCACATGATCAGGATGAAGGACCAGGCCATCGTCTGCAACATCGGTCATTTCGACAATGAGATCGAAGTCGCTGCACTGGAAAAATACCAATGGGAAGAGATCAAGCCCCAGGTTGATCATGTCATCTTTCCGGACGGCAAGCGCATCATCCTGCTGGCCAAGGGGCGCCTGGTCAACCTGGGCTGCGGCACCGGCCACCCCAGCTATGTCATGTCCTCCTCCTTCGCCAACCAGACCATTGCCCAGATCGAGCTGTTCTGCAATCCGGCCAAGTATCCGGTCGGGGTCTATGTCCTTCCCAAGCATCTGGATGAGAAGGTGGCCCGGCTGCAGCTGAAAAAACTCAATGCGCAGTTGAGCGTGCTGACCGACGAGCAGGCCGCCTATATCGGTGTACCTAAGCAGGGCCCGTACAAAACGGAGCAGTACCGGTATTAAATATCAAATCCCCCTCGGTTCCCCTTTATTATGGGGGAACCGAGGGGGATTTCGGGAAACTAACGATTATGGAATGTCGTGTGGGGTGTGCCGCCTGCTGTGTGGCACCATCAATATCTTCACCGATACCCGGCATGGCAGATGGAAAACCGGCCGGAGTACGCTGCTCTCAATTGGCTGCCGACAACCGCTGCCGGGTCTTTGGGCGGCCTGAGCGGCCGGCTGTATGCAGCAGTCTACGGCCGAACGTGGAGATGTGCGGCGTCAGCGATGTAGAAGCGTTGAATAAACTTGCTACGTGGGAACTGTTGACGCGCCCTGAAGCTACTTGATTTGGCCGGTCTGGTTCAACTCCTTGATCAGGGCGTCGGTAACATCCTGCGTATCGACATTGCTGCCGATATAGAGCAGTTCCTTTTTGACCACAATGGCCGCAAATCCGCCGGCTTTGCCGTGAGCCACCGCCGACTGCTCAATCGCATCGTAGAGAGACTTGGTCTCTTTTTCCTGCAGGGTAAAAAACTCTTCTTCCGACGTCTGGGCAAGCTTCTGAAGCTCTTCCAGCTTCTTCTGGAATTCCTTCGATTTGGCTTCACGCTGTTTTGGGGTCATTGCTGCAATCTTCGCCTCAATGGATGTTTTCAGCTTATCAAGCGCTTTCTTCTTGTCTTCAATTTTCCCCTGAAGTTTGTCTTTCCTCTCTGTGAGCAGGGTCTTGAGTGCCTTGCCCCGCTCTGATTCCGTGCCGATGCGGACAATATCCACATAGCCGATGCGGGCTGTCTGTGTTGTTGCCGGTTTTGGTGCCGGCTCGGCCGCTGCCTGCACCGCCGTCTGCGGTGGAGTCGCCGGTATTACTTCGGCACCGTTGCCGGCCGCGAATGCGAGGGTGGGAAGTGCAAAAAAACAGGCGATAAGGACTCTGTTAAAAAGTTTGGGCATGGGATCTCTCTTTAAACGGGATTATGTGGCTCAGAAAAGTATGGGTGTGCCATGGCACGGGCGGCTTTGATGCGCCGCCGCGGCGCTCCAGTCAGCAGGATCAGGAAAACGGCCGAGATCAGCGGGTGAGCAACGGCGGCAACAATTGGGGTCAGGGCCAGGCGGGCCACGCCGCGCAGAACCGTGTGCCGGGCAATGACATCTGCCAGCGGCGGGCTGCAGCGATAATAAAGCGCCACAAAAGCGCGGCCCGGGGCATTGGTCAGCAGGTACTCGTCACGGAAATTCCGCAGCAGCTGCACCTGCGGATGCAGATAACTGCCGTAAGCGGCCGTGGCGATGAAACAGCCGCCGCCGGAGCTGGAAGATGATGATGTCGGTGCTGTCGATGTCCCGTCAGTACTGAAGCTGGCGTTCCCGCCATCTTGAGCGGATGTGCTTGCAATCAGCAGCACCACCTCACTGGAGCTGCTGAAGGCGTTGTCGGTGTACGAGTTCCCGCCGGCGTTGGGACTGATTTCGGTGATGGCGCCGGCACTCTTTTTATAAACTGCCGCCTGGATAGGGCCGCTTTTGGCTATCGTGATGGTTAGGGAGGACACGCCTGGCGAAGGGGAAAATTTGTAATAGGCAAAGGAATAATGAGGAAGGGTGACCGATGGTGTCGCGCTGGTTGAGCCGTTTACCGGATACGCCGAGTATGCGGCAACAGGTGAATATGGATGTATCCGGACTGTTTCAGATTGTTGGGTTGTCCAGTCTCTTGTGTAGACACGTTTGGCGAAACCAAAAAAATCATTGCCGAGGGAGCTGCCATAGGTGGGCGAGGAAAGTACGCTCTCCAGCACAGGAACCATCGGGATGTCAGAATTGCCGTCAGGGCTGGGGAGGCCGGCCACCGTTTCCCAGACGCCGCGAATCATGGCGGGGCCGCGCTTTTCCGACAGGTAGCGGTTGAAGATCCAGCGGCCATAGCCGGCGCCGCTGGTAACGGCATCAGCTCCGACCGCCAGGTCAAGAGGTGCCGTGCTGTTGTTGAACCAGGCGGGGATGTAGCTGTAGAGCTGGTTGACGCCATCATACAACTCATCTTCCATCCAGGTGGAAGTTGCCTCCGCATACCAGACATCGAAGAAAACGTTATATCCATACTGGATGGCGTGATGATATTCGTGGGCGGCGGTGATCTGCAGGCTCTGAAGCGGACTGAACGGGCCTCCGAATGAATTGGTGTAGATGCTCTCGGTAAAGTCGTTATCCAGTTCCATCCAGCTGGTGACGGCGTTGGGAAAGCCGGCTGAAGGCGCGGGCAGGTCGCTGACGGTTACCCCGTAATTTCCTTGTGAAGCCTGATCATTCAGATATACGTCGTACGGGGCTCCGGCCGTTGTAGGAGCAGGTCGGTAGCCCAGAGAGCTGTATCTGGCATAGACAGTTTCAAAGGTGGCGGCAACGGTTTCAACCCAGTCAGGTACGCCGATAACTCCGCTGACGTCCGCAAGTGGAGGGGCGTCCGTGCCTGAGGTAGCGTAATGCACCTTGTAGTGCCCGGCGGCGGAGGTGAAAGTCGCCTCGCCTGCGAGGACTGGAGCCGCCAGCTGTTTCGCCAGTACCTTTTGCGTCGACTGCTCCAGCAGCTTCCAGTCGCGCCGCAGGCCATGCTTGAGCGGCATGCCGCACCGGGCGGATTCTCCTGCTTCCGGCGACACCGACAGTATCGCTTTCCGGAGCTGCACGGTTTTTGTTTCATTGAACTGCTGCAGATAATAATCATCCAGGAGCCCGGCAAAAGATGTTGCAGAAAACTGAAGCAGAGCGGCTGCAACGAGTGCCGTGCGAGCGGAGAAACGATTCATCAGTCCACCATCCTTTTGCCGGCCCTGAACGGGACAAGTGTAGTCATGCCGCGCTCAACGGTGATCCCGACGGTAAACGGCCCACTGCCGATGGTATAGGCTCCGGCCGGCAGAACCGCCACAAAATAGCCATGGTCATCGGTCTGTACCGTCACAAACAGTTTGCCGCCGGCGGAGATCAGGAGCGGCACTCGTTGGCAGGGTATAAATTCGCTGCCGCCGCCCAGCTTGCCTCCGGAACTTTGAAGGTAGCAGATCCCGGCAATGACTCCCGCTCCATCAGGAAGAGAGGTCTGTTCAATATCCGCTGTCTGGGCTGTCAAGACGACCGGCCGCGCCTTCTCGCGTACGGCAACAAAAGCGCTGCCGTCTATTGCCGGACCCGGAGTGAAGGCTTTACCGTCAAAATGGTAGTAGTTCCAGATGTCGTCCGGACGTCTGGCTGCTGCGGATATTAAAGCGGGAAGTGCTGCGCAGGTAAAAAAAGCAAGTAAAAAAAGGACTGCTCTGGGCATGGCTACCTCCTCAGGTCGATTTGCGTTAAAAATCGCAGGAGCGGCATGTTGCCGCATGACGGCGTTGAAAGACGCTCCCGCAAATGGTTTATATATACATTCATATCATACTGCCCAATTTGCCGCCATGAAGTCAAACGGAATAGTTGCCAGCCCTATCTTTGCTTGACAAATCAGCGGCATGGCTATATTTTTACGGGTCAATAAAATAATCCGTGTATGAAAATTTATGTAGAACCGAGAGGAGTCAACAGTCATGGCAGAAAAATTCATCTTCACCTCCGAATCCGTATCCGAAGGGCATCCAGACAAGGTCGCCGATCAGGTGTCCGACGCTATCCTCGATGCAATATTGGCCCAGGACCCCACCGCCCGCGTGGCTTGCGAGACCCTGGTGACCACCGGCATGGCGGTCATCGCCGGCGAGATCACCACCAATGCCGTTATCAACTATTCCGAGATTGCTCGCAAGACCATCAAGGAAATCGGCTACACCGATTCCGAGATGGGCTTTGATGCCGATACCTGTGCCGTGCTGGTCTCTATCGACCGCCAGTCGCCCGATATCTCCCAGGGTGTCTCCGAAGGCGAGGGGTTGCACAAGGAGCAGGGTGCCGGCGACCAGGGTCTGATGTTCGGTTATGCCTGCAATGAAACTCCCGAACTTATGCCGATGCCGATCCAGCTGGCCCACCAGCTTGTAGCCCGGCTGGCCGAAGTGCGCAAGTCTGGTAAGCTGGACTTCCTCCGTCCGGACTCAAAGTCCCAGGTGTCGGTTGAGTATGTTGACGGCAAGCCGGCCCGCATCGACACGGTTGTCATCTCCACTCAGCATACTCCTGACGTAACTCACAAGAGAATCGAGGAAGAGGTAATCGCGGAAGTCGTCAGAAAGGTTATACCGGCCCATCTGCTGGATGCCGATACCCGCTACTTCATCAACCCGACCGGGCGCTTCGTCGTCGGCGGCCCGATGGGTGACTGCGGGTTGACCGGCCGCAAGATCATCGTCGATACGTACGGCGGCATGGGACGCCATGGCGGCGGCGCTTTTTCCGGCAAGGACCCCTCCAAGGTCGACCGTTCGGCCGCTTACATGGGCCGCTATGTCGCCAAGAATCTGGTCGCAGCCGGTCTCTGCGACCGCTGCGAAGTGCAGGTGGCTTACGCCATCGGCGTTGCTCAGCCGGTCTCGATCATGGTTCATACCTTCGGCACCGGAAAGCTGTCCGAAGACCGCCTGTCAGCTTTGGTCCGTGAAACGTTCGACATGCGCCCGCGCGCCATCATAGAGCAGCTTGACCTGCTTCGCCCGATCTATCGCAAAACCGCGGCGTACGGTCACTTCGGCCGAGAGTTGCCCGAATTCACCTGGGAGCGGACCGACAAGGCCGCCCTGCTGAAACAGAAAGCGGGTATCTAGGCTGAGCGAGTATAATGGGGCGGTGTTCAACCGCCCTGTTTTTTTATCCGGATTGTGAGAACCGCCATGTCAACCAGCGCAATCGAACATAACCCGCTGCTTTTCGGGCATGACGAACGAGCCGGCATCGTCGCGGTGGAATCGGTCGGGCACTTCATCAGGCTCTTTTTCAGAACCGATGGTCGTGTCCATTTCCATGATGAACCGTTTCAGCCGTTTATCCTCGTCAATGATCCGGGGGTGGTTTCCGGTTGCCGGGTACCGTGTGCCGTGCGTCGGCTGGAGGGTGATGACTGTTTTTGCTGCCAGCTGCTGTTTGATTCCTGGAGCGACTGTTTGGCCGCCCGCGATTTTCTGGCGGCAAAAACCGGCAAAGGATATTCAGCTTCCGATGCCCCCTATCTGTTCCTGCCCGACCTTTCTCACCAGTATATGCTGGCCAATGGAACCACGCTCTTCAAGGGTCTCGAATTCTCCGAACTCCGCTGCCTTGCGCTCGATATTGAAACAGACTGCGCCGAGGGGTACGGCTTTTCGAATCCGGAACGCCCGGAGGACCGCATCATTTCGATCGCGCTCAAGGATTCTCATGGCGAGGAGATCGTACTGCGGGGCGATCTGATGACTGAAGCGGAGCTGTTGCGAGCGCTGAACGGTGTAGTCCAGCGTTGTGATCCTGACGTCATCACCGGTCATAATATTTTTCGCTTTGACCTCGACTACATCGGCAAACGGGCTAAGATGCACGGGATCACTCTGAACTGGGGCCGCAACGGGTCGTCGCCGCATATAAACCCTCATGCCCGCTGGACTCTTGCCGACAAAAACCTTGAATATCCGCGCTGGGACCTCTATGGCCGGCATGTTATCGATACCTATTTTCTGGTGCAGCTGTATGATGTGGCCGGACGTAATCTTGAAAGCCATGGACTCAAAGCCGTAGCACGTCATTTCGGTATTGCGGCCGAAGATCGCACCTACCTGGATGGTACCGGAATTTCGGCTGCATTTCACGATTCTCCGGAACAGCTCTTTTCCTACAATCTGGATGATGTCCGGGAGACGCTCTCCCTGTTCCGGCTGCTCGGCTACCCCTGGTTTCTGCAGAGCCGCATGTTCCCTTATTCCTTTCAAAACTGCGTCATTCGCGGCAATGCCACCCGCATCAATTCTCTCTTTCTGCGCGAATACCTGCATCGAGGTCACGCCATTCCAAGCCGTACTTCCGCTGCCGCTCCTTTCGAAGGGGGGTATACGGAGTCTTCAGTACAGGGGGTTGTCGGACCGATCGTCCATTGTGACGTGGCGTCACTCTACCCGTCATTGATGCTGACATATAAACTTGCTCCAGCCAAAGAAACTCTTGGACTGTTTCTCCCGATGCTGGCTGAACTGCGCAGTTTCAGGCTGACCGCCAAGCAGTTGGCCCGGAATTCCGTGGAGGATTCGGAGCGTCATTATTATGATGCGCTTCAGCAGGTGTTCAAGGTGCTGATCAATTCGTTCTATGGCTATCTGGGAGCCGCCATGCACAACTTCTCCGATCCGGCTGCCGCTGCCGAAGTGACCCGTTTGGGCCGGGTCACGATCAGAAACATGATTGACCTGCTCTTGTCTGAAGGAGCCAGGCCGGTGGAGGTCGATACCGACGGTGTTTATTTCAGGCCGCCGGCGACATGCGCAACCGAAGAGGCGGAACAGGCGTTGGTGGAACGCGTTTCCGGGATGCTGCCGGAAGGGATCGAGGTTGAACTTGACGGACGCTATCGATCCATGTTCGCCTATAAAACAAAAAATTATGCCCTGCAGGAGTATGACGGCAGGATCATCATCAAGGGGAGCGGGCTTCGTTCACGTGGGTTGGAACAGTGCCTGCGGGAATTCATAAGGAATGTTATCGAACGTTTGCTGACCGGCAATGGGGATACCGTCGAGCGTTTGTACGAGGAGTATTGTGCCGGTCTTCGCTCACGAGCCCTGGATGTTGCCTGGGTGGCCCGTAGCGAGACGCTCAACGAGTCACCGGGCAGCTATAGTGAAAAGCTGCGATCGGGCAAGCGCAATCGTTCGGCCGCGTTTGAAATCGCCCTCGCTTCAGGCAGAATCTACCGTGCCGGTGACCACGTCAGCTACTATGTCAGCGGTTCCGGCAGGGATGCAACCGCGTACGAACAGTGCCGTCCTGTGACCGCTTTTGATCCGGCGCATCCGGATATCAATGTTCAGTACTACATCGAAAAGCTGCGCCATGTGAAAAAAAGGTTTGAGCCGTTTTTGCCGCAGGAGCCGACTCTTTTTGACCTGTGAAGCTTGCAACCCTAAATTCTTTGTGGTAAGAGGGTACGTGCGTTACAGGGGCACAATGCTTGCGCCACTGTTGCAGAAACCAGCACTGTTGCCATCGTTCGGGGCGTTTGCGATACACCTAGAAAAAGGAGATCGTATGAAAAAGGTTCTGTTGTTATCAGCTTTTTTGTATGTTTTTGCCGTGCTGGCGCCGGGTCTGGCGACTGCCGATCAGCAGCCGGAAATGATTGCGCAAAAGATGGCCATCAAGTTTACTAGAGGGGTTACCAATACTTTAACCAGCGTTATTGAGTTTCCGAAGCAGACGATCCTGACCGGGCGGGATATGGGGGCAGTCGGCTATGTCATCGGTCCGATCAAGGGGGTTGGTATGACCTTTTATCGGGGTCTGATCGGGGTCGTGGAAACGGTTTTCTGCATGGTTCCCCAGCCCGGTTACTATGATCCGATGATGGATCCGGAATTTGTCTGGCAGGGATGGGAACCTAAAAGAGACACAACAAAGGCGGTCGCCGAGGAAAAGTAGCGGCGATTCCGTCGGGTCGCCCTGCCGCAGCCGATAACAAACAGGATCAAAGGCGGGCGAGTCACCGCTCGCTCCTACAAAAACAGAAAGGCGACCATTGATTCAGGTCGCCTTTCTCTATTTACACCTATGTAACCTACAATCAATTACAGCCCAGCCTCTGCCGCAGATAAACTTCGAATTCAGTACTGAATTCTTGCCGTTTGAGTGCCATATCAACGGTGGCTTTCAAAAAACCGAGTTTGTCGCCGCAATCGTGGCGCAATCCCTCGAACAGGCAGCCGTAAACATTTTCCTCTTTTGACAATGTCAGGATGGCATCGGTCAGCTGAATTTCTCCCCCCTTACCCGGTTCCTGGTCCAGGAGGATATCAAAAATTCGCGGAGTCAGCACGTAGCGACCGATGATAGCCATATCGGAGGGCGCTTCATCACGAGACGGTTTTTCGACCATGTCGGTTATATGGAAAGTATGCGCGTCGATCCGTTCCGCCGCTACACAGCCATACGAAGAGATGTTTTCCATCGGTACTTTTTCCAGAGCCAGGACCGACCCCCCCTGTTGATTGAAAACTTCCAGCAGTTGACCGAGGCAGGGGCGCTCGCTATCGACAATATCGTCTCCAAGCAGAACGGCAAAGGGTTCGTTGCCGACGAAATCCTTTGCACAGAGAATAGCATGGCCGAGGCCCATGGCCTGCCGCTGGCGGACATAGAAAATATTCACCATCTCGGCGATTTCGCGCACTCGCGAGAGCTCGCGGTCCTTGCCCTTGTCGAAAAGATGGGCCTCCAACTCAACGGAAATATCGAAGTGATCCTCGATATTATGTTTACCGCGACCGGTCACGAAAAGAATCTGTTCGATGCCGGAAGCCACCGCCTCTTCAACGACGTACTGTACCAACGGCTTGTCAATCAGAGGCAGCATCTCTTTGGGCGATGATTTGGTCGCCGGGAGAAAACGGGTGCCAAGGCCGGCAACCGGGAAAACGGCTTTTTTGACCTTCATGGGAGGGTTCCTTCGGGGTTGACAGTCAAAGTCATTCGTTATACGGCCAGAGCTGCTAAACTTTTTGCGAAACATGCCGATAGGACATTTGCTGGCAATCTAGCAGGCTATTCTCCTGAACAGGCGCAACCGCTGCAAGCTGCAGGTTTCGGCGCTTCGGTTTTCGGGCAGTAGCCGGTATTGAACCAGCCGTCACCCTTCAGGCTGAAAGCGGTGGACGAGATCATCTTTTCTACGGCAGCGCCGCATTCAGGGCACTGGCTGGCTGGCGGGTCTGAAAATTTTTGACGAAGTTCAAACTGGTTGTTGCAGGCTGTGCAACGGTATTCGTACATCGGCATGACGTGTAAACTCCTCTGACCATGTTTCATAGTATGTCAGTACTATAATGATGCGGAGGCATGTTTGTCAATGTTACAGCTGACCGGGGTCCGTTTTTGTATGCCTTCGTCGGTTCGATTTTTGCTTGTCAGTGCAGACAGATCGGTGTATACGTCATTTGCCAGGTTTCCGGTTGATGCCATATATTAGTACTGCTAAACATATTTGAAGTCATATTATGGACTTATGTGACCGCGGTCAAAAGTCTGTTTCGCCTGATCAAAATGATGTGCCGTCGATCATGCCGCCATTTCACCAGCTAACACGCTGCATGGTTATTTACATAAGTTCACTGGCACATGGAAAATAAACATGAATGGCGCTAATTTTTTTGGCTGATCGGCTTGACAAGCGCCGAATAAAGAGTATTTAAAGCATGGGCCGAAATCGCCGCAGTAATCAGTTACATGAAGATATTACACGGCGCATCAATACCGCTGCTCGTATGATGGCTGAACTAAGTGCCGAAAAGTTGTCCCACTGAGTTCCTCACTATATTTACAGTAATCTTATGATGAGGTTACAAACGCTGGATTGATAGGAGGTGCAATAATCAAAAAAGCCATGATGGTATGCCGGCAATAACGATATGCATTACTTGTGAAAGGAGGTTTCTGATGGTATTTAAAAGATTGTTCTGCTTGCTGACTGGCGTAATCATGCTTTTTGCTGCGAGCGCAGCATGGTCAGCGGAAATCCATGGCAGAAGCTCCACCCAGTTTCTGTGGTTCAACAACGTATTTACCGAGAAGAAACAGGCCGAATTCGCCGAATATCTCAACCTGTCTGTCAGCAATCTGGACAAGGACAACAAGCTCACCTTCCAGGGATATGGTCGCTTCAGCCAGGATGTACGTAACGGCGAAGGGCTTAATGGCCGCTTGTACTACCTGTACGGCGACTACCGCGATCTGTATGACAAGGTGGATCTGCGTCTCGGCCGCCAGTTTGTCAATTACGCAGCCGGTAGCGCACTGATTGACGGCGGCAAGATCGAGTTGAAAAACGTCGGACCGGTGGCCCTCTCGGTAATGGGCGGCCGGAACGTGTTTTTCGATCTCAACGGTGAAGCCACGCAGGTTCATGACTTCGCCTTCGGCGCCGCGGCTTATCTGGCCGGCTTTAAAAACACCGACGCCGAACTCAGTTACTTCATGAAATTCGACAAGGATGGCCTTGCCCGCGACCAACTGGGGGCGTCGTTCAAGCAGTACCTGCTTAACTCGCTGAAGGTCTACAGCAACGCAAGATTCGACTTGCCCAGCGAGACATTCAACGAGGTACTGGCCGGGGTCAAGTATTTCCCGACTTCCAATCTGGTTCTGACCGGCGAATGGTACCAGAGCTATCCGACCTTCGATTCTACTTCGATATTTGCGGTTTTTGCCGTCGACCGCTACCAGGAAGGCGTATTCCGGGTTGACTACACCATCAACGACAAGATCGCTGTCAACGCAGGTTACAGCAAGGAAGATTTCGGGTCCGACGATGCCGATGTCTACGAGGTCGGTTGCCGTATCCGCCCGATCGAGCAGGTTCAACTGAACCTGAACTATGACCGGCGCAAAGGTTATGGCGGCAGTCTGAACGGCGGCATCGCCGAAGTGATCTACGAGCCGATCAAGCCGCTGGAGCTGGCCGCCGGGATCCACTACGACGTTTATGAGCGCGACCGCGCAACCGGCGAGGAAACAGCCCGCAAGTACTGGGTTGGCGCAAAGTATAAACTTACTCAGAAAATGTCCGCCAACGTGCGGATAGAAGACGACGTCAATGCCCGTTTCAAGAGCGACTGGCAGGGCCGTGCCGTTTTCAACTATGACTTTTAGAAAGGGGGAACATCAGTGAAAAAAATCTTTTTCATATTTGCGCTTCTGGGATGCGTCCTGGTGTATCTCCAGCAGCAGTCGTATGCAGAAAAGGCGTCACACAAGGAATATGCCGGCATGGAGATCAAGGAATGCAATTCCTGCCATAAAAGTGAAGGAATCGCACTGAACCATGACAGCGACTGGGCCCGTGGCCACCGTGTCCTGGCCGGCAGGTCCAACGCCAAGTGCAAAGAGTGCCATCAGCAGTCATGGTGCCTCGATTGCCATCAGGGCGGCGGCAACGGCAACGATCTTGCGGTCGAGAATTTCGGTCGCGACTACAAGCCCAAGAGCCACCGCAGCGACTTTATCAGCCTCCACCCGCTCAAGGCCAAGGATAATCCGCAGCAGTGCTACCGCTGCCATGACCAGAAATACTGCAACTCCTGCCACAGCCGCTTCCCTACCGGGTCGCTGCGCATCAAGTCGCACCTGATGCTCGGTCCCAACGGTCAGCAGTATTCATTCGCCATCGGTGAACATTCCACCGAGGCCCGCAGGAATCTGCAGTCATGCGCTGCCTGTCACCCCGAGGGCGATGTCTGCATCCAGTGCCACAGCAGCGGCAAGGTCAGGCCTCATCCACGCAACTGGAAATCCGGTAACTTAAAGGACCGGAGCAATGGCAAGGTCTGCCTGAAGTGCCATCTACCCGGAACGTTTTAATAACCATCTGGAAATTCTACACGAGGAGGAAAAACCATGAGTATCAAGAAGCTAAGTTTCATGCTGTTGAGTGTGCTCTCTCTGGCTGCACTGTTGAATGGCTGCGGTTCGTCCAGTAAGGAGGGAGTCAGTAACCCCGGGGGTGTAGCGAGAGTCCCCGACGAAGCCGTCTGCAGGCACTGCCACGCAGCTACAATCGATCCGGTATCGAAGACAGCCATTGTTGCAGATTTCGTAGGAACACCAACTACTCCCGCATCGGTACATTTCAGCGATGGAGTCGGTTGCGAGGGTTGTCATGGCGGTGGCGCCGAACATAATGGTATAGGTCCGCTTCCCTTCCCCAATCCGTTAACCGCTAACAGGTGCATTACTTGTCATACCGCAGGCGGATTTGCTCCGACCAGTGCCGACCTTACACCGCTTTTTGAGCTTGCCAAAGCTGGTTTTGTCACCAACGGCTGTGCTAATTGCCACACCGCTACCCGCATAGGCAGTGTCCACGGCGCCTTGGTGCCGACCACCGAAGACTGCGTTCTTTGCCATTCCGTAGCCGCGCCGCAGCACGCAGCGAACCTGGTCAACGACAACAATGGTGTACGTGCAATCACTGGTGAGTTTGCCAAATGGTCACATCACGTAACCGGCGTAACTCTTAACGCCGCCCATTGCACCGCCTGCCATCTGGAAGGTACAGTGGTTGATGGACAAGTTGTTGTTGATAAAACCAAGCATATGGCTGATGCCAAAATCCATCTGCGTAATGCCGACGATGATACCGACTTCGCGTGGGATCCGTCTGCACCCGCACAAGCCGACTTCACCGGCATGGATAATTTCTGCATGAGCTGCCATGACGCCAACGGCGCAACTTCAACGATGAGCATCCAGATTCAGGGATTCATCAACAGAAACGCTCTTACCGCTCGTGGCAAGACGGCATCCGCAAGCAATCCGTTCGGCGATACCATCTCCAACCGTTATGACAAGATGCAGCGTCCGGCCGTTGTTGATGCAAGCAGCCAGTTCAATACAACCAACAACTCGCACCATGCCGTAAAAGGTAAGCGCTACACCGGTCGTACACGCGTAGCCGGCCCGCGCCAGATCGCTTCTCCCGCTACTTTCGCCAGCAACTCGTCCGCGCTTCTGAAGGGCGCACGCAGCACCATCTATGATGCCGGCAACTTCAATGCTCTTTACAGCCCGCTCGGTACTGACGGAACCGCCGCTACCGGTCTCGGCGACGACTCCACCCTCCATTGCGGCGACTGTCACACCGTCGGCCAGTGGAAAGTCGGTTCCTCGGATACAGCCAACGGTTCCCCGACACCGGCTGCAATCGGCGCCCACGGCTCCAACAACGAGTACCTGCTGCGTAACACCCTCGGCACCGACCAGCGCCACACGCAGAATGCCTTCACAGTCAGCGCAACCAATGTCGTTACCTACAACAACCCGAACGGCGCCTTCCTGGTCTGCTACAACTGCCACAACTACAACAAGTACGGCAGCATCTTTATTGGTACCGGCCTGGGTGGCGCAGCACCTGATGCAGCAGCCCAGCAGTCGCATGCAGGAGAGTACGATGCTGCGGGTCGCTGCAACGGTATCGGCAACACCCTGCCGTTCAACGGCTACACCACCGGAGCGGCCACCGACGGCACCCAGTTCGTCAGCCGCTTCACCAGCCTGAGCAACACTTCGCCTGCAGCATATGCCGGCGAGCAGAATCCTGACTTCGGCAACATCTTCGGCATCCAGTGCGCCAACTGCCATAACTCCGGCACCGGCAACGCTTACGGCGGTATCCACGGCTCCGCTAAGAACCAGAACACCGTAACCAAAACGGTTAATCCTGCCGTAACCGGCGGCGCTTACATAGACGGCATGGGCAATACCACCAAGATCGAGCGCTTCCTCCCCGGTCTCGGCAACGCCATGCATGTTCCGGGTACTCTGGGCGGCTTCACCGGTGGAGCCACGGTTAATTCTACCACCGCAGTTCCCTACCCCTACACCACCGGTGGTATCTCCAATGACACCAACTGGGAACAGAAGCACTGGCAGCAGACCGCCACCACGGTAATAAAAAGCAGCCAACACCGTTACCGGCTCTCTCAAGAGTGCAGGCGCCGGCTGCTACACCCTCGGAACCAACGCCACCAATGACGTTGCTACAAGCGCCCTGCGCGGTCCTTCCGTTACCGGCGCCGGTGGTGCTGCACCCGCTCTGCTTGACACCTGGGGCGGTTGCGATGACCACAACGCCGCTCAGGGCAATGGCGACCACGGCTTCGTGAAACGCATTGTCCGTCCGATCACGTACTAATCTTGGTTGCGACATGGTGAGGGGGGCTGCCCCCTCACCATCCTGCTGAACATGTATTGAAGGCCGGCACTCAGGTGCCGGCCTTTTTGTGAAAAACCCCTGCCGTACTCCTGCGCTATTTTCCCGCTTAATGTCGTTGACGGCCGCAAAATTATGCTGGTACTATTCGACGCGTTTTAAAAGGCTGATCTGTACTATTTGATGTTGCAATCCTGACGGTATTTTTATTGTTAAATCGATCTTATTTCATGGAGTTAGAAATGAACTGTGTTAGATGTATAAAAACTGCTTTCATGCTCGTTATCCTGTTCATGTTTATCGGGTGCCAATCAAAACAGGACAAGTCCGGCACAAACAGTGGCGCACCGCAGGAAAAAGCCGCGGCAACTGTCGTACCCCGCCAGGATAAACCGGGCGTACCCGTTGTTCCTCCTCAAGACAAGGCAGACGCGCAAGCTGCCGCCGTTCGCGTTCTTGCCTTAATGGAAAGCGGTAACTTTCCCGCCATCTACAAGGACGCTGCCACCGGATTCAAGCAAATCGGCAGCGAAAGCCAATTTGTAGCAAAGTTCCAGCAAACCCGGAAAAGTGTGGGGGTACTCAAAAACCCGCAGACAATCAGCTTTGGAACGCTCCCCGGCAATGGCTATGTATTCAACTATCGTCTTGAAAACGAGCGTTACAAAACCGATATGCGTCTTACATTTACCCGTTCACAGAGTGGAAAAATGGAGCTGGCCGGGTTAAATCAGCATGATGAGTTGAAAAAATAACAAACTCTTGGAATGAGGGTGAGGGCACTTTTGACTTACTATTTAACCTCTGGTTTGTTATAAAGTGTATCGTATTTTCACCCAAAGTGATTACGCTTTAGAAGGAAACCGATCGCTTGATGAATGCTGAATCCAAACTCTCCAGAATTGTCCTGGTTTCCCCCTGGACCTTGCTCATCTTTCTCGTCGTCCCGCTGCTGGTTATTCTGAGCGTCACGCTGCACTTTCGCCTTCCACTGGCGGGATCCACCACGCCGCTTCTCGTTAACAATATCTGCTTTGCCTTTTTTGTTGCCTGTCGCCTGCTTCGCTATCTTGCCGGAATGAGAACGTCCGTCAGGTACGGCGCTACTAATGGCAGACCGGACCAAAGCGTTACAATTCTCTCGACGGTCACTGAACTGCAGGCGCTGCTGCGAAAGGCGGGGTACTCATTTGACGCCGACGGTCGCTACTGCGAGCAGCGGGATATCGGCTACCTCGGCACCACGGTTATGTACGGCGGACTGTTTATCCTCCTTGCTGTAGGCAGTTGGGACAACCTGCGGCAGTTCTCCGGGGTGCTGCGTGATGGCATCGGCCCGGCAACCAGCCTGAACAAGGTGGAGTCTTACCTTCGCATCAACAAAGGGCTTTTGGCCGCCAGCCCCGCTTCTCTGCCGAAGATGAGGATCATCAGCCAATCCCTCCCGGACAGCAGTTATCCGAAAGGAGCAACGGAAGTCGCTCTGACCTCGGAAGATGGCAAAACAGAGGAATATACGCTTATACCCGGAAAACCGGTCAGTCATGGCGCCTTCGATATTTCCATGGTGAAGCTTGTTTTTCAGCCCCAGATCGTGATCAAGTATAGAGATTCAGGTATTGTCCTGATCAATGAACTGGTCACGCTCGACCCGCTTGTGCAGAAACGCGGCGAATACAGCTTCTATGGCCTGTTTCAGGGAGTCATTCTGGGTGGTGGGGTCTACTATCAACCGGAAAAAAGCATGATGATGATGGTTGTCTCCCGCGGAAACGAAAAGCTTGTTACCGACCTGGCGTTTCAGGTTGACCAGCAGGTGGTGAAGGGGGATTATATCCTATCCTGCGCAAAGATGGGGCAATGGTCCGAGATTCAAGTCATCCACAGAAGGCACAAGCGGCTGTTGATTCTCGGTGGTGTTATCGCGGTCATCGGCCTTTTGCTGAGGATTGCGATCCGTCCGCAGCGTGTCTGGCTGGAAGAGGTTGCCGATGGGTGTACGATCCGGTCGTCAGGTAAGATAAACGGGCTGAAATCTAAAGACAAAGACTGAAAGGTTGAGGGTTTCAGATTGAGGCTTCAACTTCAGTCTTCAACCGCCAGCCTAAGGAGTAGAAAAATGGTATTCTGGGAAATGGTTTTTTATTTGGTTGCAATGGTGGTTTATGCATTGGCGGGGGGCGGTTTAATCTACTCTTTCGTGTTCAAGAACCCCAGGGTCGTTCCGAAGGTGACGTTGCTGGTCGCCTTTGGATTCATGGCCCAGACGATCGCGATTGTCGCCAGATTCAATGCCATTGGGCATCTTCCCTGGTCCGGTCATTATGAGTATGCACTTATGGGTGGGTGGTTCATTATTGCCGGAACCCTGTTTGTCGGTTGGCAGAACAAGCAGTTGCAGTGCCTGGCGGCAGGTACCGTCCCGCTTGTCCTAATAATGCTCGGCTACGGCTATATGCAGAACCCCGCACTGACTCCCATGGCTGCGAGCCTTAAAACCGTCTGGCTGTATATCCATGTCTATTTTGCCTGGCTTTCCTTTGGCGCCTACTCCCTGGCTATGGCGGCGGGAGTGGTCTTTCTGCTGAAACAGAAGAGTGAGGCGAGTGCAGAGCCGAACCCGGCATACGAGCGATTTCCATCCCTGGGCCGTCTGGACGAATTGATTTTCCGTTATGTTGTTTTCGGTTTCATAACCGATACCATTATGATCACGGCCGGCGGCATTTGGGCCAAAGATCTGTGGGGGAATTACTGGGCATGGGATCCAGTCGAAACATGGTCTCTCATTTCGTGGCTTACCTACGGCATCACCATTCATCTGCGTGTTACCTTCGGCTGGAGGGAAAAACGGCTGGCATGGCTGGCAGTTGCCGCTCTGAGCACTGTTATTATCTGTTTCTTTGGAGTCAACCTCGTTGTTAATACCAGTCTGCATGTATTCCAGGTAAGATAAAAAAGCGGTTGAGGATGAGGAAAAACTGGTTGAGGGATGAGGGCAGAAGGATGAGTAATCCTCGTCTCTCGCCTCTCGACTAGAATAATCTATGTTCAATAAATTACTCAAAAAGCTCAGTTCTCTCCGCTTTACCATTCTGCTTATCTGTCTGCTCGGACTGATTTTTGCGATCGGCCTCTGGGTACCCCAGAAAAGACTGTTAAAAACCATCTATATCGAGTGGCAAAAGAATTCTCCCTCACTTGTGGCTTTCCTTGATGCACTCGGGTTGACTACGATCTATACCTCACCTATCACAATAACTCTCTGGCTGCTGTTTTTCCTCAATCTGTCGCTGGTTCTGTGGCAGCGGTGGCCCATCATCAAAAGCCGGATAACTCTCTCTAATGCGAAGATCGCTGATCCCGCGACTGTGGGGGGGTACCCGTTCCGGAACTCATATCCTCTGCCCGGTAATCTGGATGGAGATACGATTATCGGGCTTCTCAGGAAAAATCGCTATACGGTGCTGGGCGATGCATCAGGTTTTTACGGGGTAAAGAACCGGCTGGCGCCGATTGCCTTCATGCTTTTTCACTTAAGTTTTTTTCTGATACTTCTTGGCGGGATGATCAGCATTTATACCGAATTTATCGGCTACATCGACCTTGCCCAGGGAGAGTCGTTCCAGGGGGAACTAAAGCGCTACAATGCGTCGCCACAACCAAAAATGCCCGAGATCGGCTCTCCGCCCAGCGCCTCGTTTTCCGTAAAAAGTATTGTCCCACGAGTTGTCCATAATACGCCGACCGGAATCAGTGTGCTGCTGGTCGACAGCCGCGGCAAGACCCACGAGGTCGACATCAACAGGCCCTACTCTACCGATCACACGTCGTTTGTCTTCAAACATCTGGGAGTGGCACCACTCTTTGTGCTGAAAGATGCGTCCGGCCGGGAGATGGAAAGAGCCAATTTTAAACTGGATGTCCTGCGTATGAAGCCTGACCGTTTTGCGTTGTCCGGCTATACTTTTACGGCTACTTTCTACCCGGATTACGTTCTGGAGGGAGGGAAGCGGGCAACCCGTTCCATGGAATTCAATAACCCGATGTTCTTCATATCCGTTGAACAGGTCGGGAAGAAGATCGCCGATGGGCTCGTTCCCCAAAACGGTGTCCTGGAGTTTGCCGGTTACCGTTTGCAACTGCTCGATATGCCTTTCTGGGTACGTTTTTACGTCGTCAAGCAGCGCGGGCTATCAATCCTGTATTCCGGCTTTGCCATTGCAATAATCGGTGTTATCTGGCGGCTGCTCTTCTTCCGCAGAGAGATCGTCGGCGCCGTGCGGGATCAGGATGGCGTGCGCTGTCTGGTGGTGGCGGGACGTTCCGAATACTACAAAAACCTTGCGGAAGATGAGTTTGCCAAGCTGTTCGGTGATGTTTTGGGAAATTGATTCCTCAGACCTTCAACTGACTTATAAATGCCATGGAGAAAAAAATGAAACGTTTACTGCTTTTCACACTTGCATTGCTGACGCTTTGCTCCGCCTGCCAACGGGAAGAAAAAAAAGTCGTGCTGGATAACTCATTGCGCCTTCTGGTGAAGTTTAACGGCAAATACGGTTACTGCGATCGGGGCGGTACGACCGTCATTCCACCCCAGTTTGACTCGGCCTCCCTCTTTTCCGAAGGGCTTGCTGCGGTCCATGTCAACGGCAAGGACGGCTTCATCGATGCCAACGGGGCTATGGTGATCCCGCCAAGCTTCGATAAGGCAACAATATTTTTGAATGGCAGGGCATCGGTACAGAAGGGGGACAAGTGGGGTTACATCAGCCAGAGTGGTAAGGCGGTTACCGATTACGACTACCTGTCTACATTTGCCTTTACGGATGGGTTGGCGGCAGTGGTAGTGACCTCGGGTAGCGGTGCCAAGGCAGGTTTTATCGATGACAAAGGCAAATATGCCATAAAGCCCCGGTTTGACGATGCCGCCCAGTTCTCCGAAGGGCTGGCCGCCGTTAAAATCGGCAGCAAACATGCCTATATAGACAAAAGCGGCAAGGTGGTGATACCGGAGCAGTTCTTTCAGGCCGCCATGTTTCGTGACGGGCTAGCCATGGTCAAAATTAACGGCAAATTCGGTCTGGTAGGCTTTATTGACCATAGCGGCACCATGGTAATCCCCGCACAATACAATGAGGCGACAAATTTTAACGACGGGGTTGCCGCTGTGAAAAAGAAAGATACCTGGCAGTTAATAGACAAAACGGGAAAGCCTATAATCGACCAGGAATATCCTTCACCAACCATCTTCACCGAAGGCTTGGCGCCGATGATGGTCAAGGGCAAGGCCGGCTATATGGATAAACAGGGCAAGATGGTGATCAAGCCGCAGTTCGATGCCGGCTCTATTTTTGTGGACGGCCTTGCGCCTGTCAAGGTGGGCGATAAGTGCGGCTACATCGACAAGTCAGGCAAGATGGTAATCGAGGCCCGTTTTGAGTGGGATCAGCGGGCCATAGACCAGTACACCCACTACTACACCCACTTCACACCGTCTGCTGTAAAGGGCAATTAACCATGCCGACATTTGAAATAACACCCGGTCTCGGGGTCGCAATCATGATGAACAACTACTTCCATGATGTGGCGACTGCTCTACTGATGGCCAGTGCGTTCGTACTGCATGTCATTGTTCGTATTCAGGCCGCGATGGATACGCCGGTTGCAACTCTTTTCTTTCTGAAAATGCATAAGCAGTTAGTCAGATTCTTCCGTTTTTCCCTTTGGTGGATCATTATCGGCGGTATACCGCGCACTATTTTCTACACAAGCTTCGAATGGAACCACTTTGCCGACAAACTGCAGGTGCCGGCTCTGATGGTCAAGCATATTCTTATGGCTGCAGCTGTTATCTATGGTATCCGCGCCTGGCGACGCCTGAAGGTTACAGTTGCCCGGTTGCGGGAGTCATTGCCGCCGGAAATGCGGGCGGAGCTGGATTAAAAGACGGTTGAGGGTTGAGAAAAATCCCTCATTACTCATCCTCATTACTCATCAATTTATCGCGAGAATGATAACGTGCTCTTCCGTATCCTCAAAAACTCTTTCCTCAAACGTCCCAAGGCGGTGATCCTGATTTTCCTGTCGATCACTATGGGCGCAGCCGTGGCCACGGCCTTTCTCGGCATCGCCGGTGAGGTCTCCCACAAGATGGCGCTGGAGCTCCGCAGCTATGGCGCCAATATTTTACTCGAACCGTCCGCCGTCGAAGGGGGCGGTTTTCTGCGTGAGGAAGACCTGCCAAAAATCAAGACGGTCTTCTGGAAATACAATATCACCGGGTTTACCCCCTACCTGTTTGGCATCGCCGAATTTTCCGCAGGCGGGAAGAGGGAACGGGGAGTCATTTCCGGAGCATGGTTCACCAAACAGCTGGAAGTACCCGGGGAGGATGCTTCCATTCAGGGAATAAAGGGGATTGCGCCCTGGTGGGATGTCCAGGGGCGATGGCCTGAAGATGCTGCTGAAGCTGTCATCGGGGCTGCACTGGCCAAGCGGCTGGGTGTGGTTCCTGGCGGTGATGTGACTACGACCGTGCGGGGGCGTAACCAGCAGTTCCGGATTGTCGGTGTCGTCACTACCGGCGGCTATGAGGAGGAGCAGCTGTTCGCTCCCCTGGTAACAGTTCAGTCGCTTCTGCAGCAGCAGGGAAAGGTTTCCCGTGTTCTGGTGAGCGCGCTTACGGTGCCGATGGATGATTTCGGCAAGAAAGATCCGGCCGCCATGTCTAAGGATGAATACGAGAAGTGGTATTGCACGGCGTACGTAACCTCCGTGGCCAAGAACGTGGAAGAGGTTATGGCAGGTAGTCGCGCCAAACCGATCTGGCAGATTGCCAGCGCCGAGGGGGCCCTTCTTAAGAAGCTGAACAGCGTGATGCTGCTCCTCACCATGCTGGCACTGGGGGCTTCGGCCACGGCGGTATCCACAAGTCTGATGGCCTCCATGGCGGAGAGGAGTCCCGAGATCGCCCTGATGAAGGCGGTCGGGGCCGACCGTTTCCAGATCAGCGCCATTTTCGTCGGGGAAACCCTGATCATTTCGGTTGCGGGCGGAATAGTCGGATACCTGCTCGGTGACCAGCTTGCCGGGATTGTCAGCCGAACGGTCTTCAACTCCACCATCTCATCACCACTCTGGCTTTTCCCGACTGCCATCATCTCGGCTTTTGCCGTCGCGATAGCCGGCAGTGTGGCGCCGCTGCGCCGGGCGCTACTGATCGAGCCGGTACGGGTTCTGAAAGGATAACATGCACAGGCGTCGCTGGCTGCTCCAACTTGTTTTACGCGCACTTGTCCATCGCAAGGGGCGTACCTTGCTTCTGCTGGCGGTGCTGGCCATGGCGTCGAGTCTGGCCACGGCTCTCGGCATTGTCTCGTACTCCATGAAGAAACAGGTGGCGGAAGAGGTGCGTAAATACGGGGCGAACCTGATCATCAGTCCCGAGTCGGCCCGACTCGATGTGGGGAGCGGAGGGCTCAATTTCGGAGTCATTGCGGAGCCTGCCTACCTTCAGCAGCGCGAGGTGGAGGACGCTTTGTCGCGGAGCGCCCTGAAGGCTGAACGCTCATTCCATCTGCATGGTGCCCTGCAGTGGAAAACTGCCGACCTAATGGTGGACGGAGTCAACTTCACCGACATTCGGCGCCTTTTTCCCTGGTGGCAGCTAAAGGGCAACTGGCCCGCGGCGGGGGAGACGGTTGTCGGCAGCGATGTGGCGACCCGTCTGAAACTCAAGACCGGAGATATGCTGGAACTTGTCGGGAAGGCTAAAACAGTTAGTCTGCGCATCTCGGGCATCGTTTCTTCCGGCGGCGAGGAAGACGGCCTGCTGT
>Ga0137385_10000129_pt1 | contig 57585 bp, 43 predicted proteins | sample SagtaG_FD_104921 | JGI IMG/M metagenome (GOLD analysis project Ga0137385, IMG submission 104921) | Vadose zone soil microbial communities from Sagehorn Ranch, Mendocino, California, USA - Sage2_R_80_16 metaG | ecosystem: Environmental > Terrestrial > Soil > Vadose zone | place: USA: California... | reverse complement strand
GATATCGTCATTCAACGAGACCTGCATAGCGAGCTTCCAACCAGATCTCTTGCACTCAGACCTTTATTAACCGCGGACCGTAAGCACGGGGCAACGCGCGTGCGCGACGACCTCATACGCAGTCGCCCGTTCAACGCGGGTCATCAGCTCAGTAAACCTGTCCACTCCGCGCACGCCTAGAACGATTAAGTCCGCTCCATAGCGCTCCGCAGTGGCGAGGATCTGAGCGCAGGCCTTCCCATGTTCCACCACTGGTTCCGGTCGGCACCAGAGTTCTGCGTCCCGCGGAAGCAGATCCTCCAATCGATGCAGGGACTCAGCAACCGACATTTCAATCAGTTTGTTGTTCCTCCCAAGCTTCACCGGGGGCAGCACGTGCAGAAGAATCAGTCTGGATTGGTTTTCCTCTGCGAGGGACACCGCATAGGAAATTGCGACATTCGAAACAGAATTGAAGTCGGTTGCAAAGAGTACACACTGAAACCGTCCACCATTGTGAGCGCCCTTTTGCACAGCTGGTCCGATAGTGAGCACCGGGGCGTTCGTCCGGCGAAAAACCTCTTCTGCTGTAGAACCGAATGCCGCTTTCTTCATTCCGGTACGTCCATGAGTCCCGAGAACGATCAGGTCGATGTCCCGTTCTTGCAATAGTTTCGCGAGGACCGGCCATACTCCGATGTTTCGTTCGATGATCGTGTCGCGAGGAAGCCCGGCCAGTTCGGCTTCCACGCTCCCCATTTCTGCCTTCGCCGCGTCTTCTTGAGCGTCCAGCAACGTCGAGGATATTTCAGGAGTCATGCATGTGTAATAGGTAGGAACGAGAACGTGCAGTGCGGTCACCTTTGCACCATAGGCGCGCGCCAGCATCGCGGCATGCGGAAGGGCGGTTTCCGAGGGCTCAGAAAAATCCGTCAAGAACAAGATATTCTTGAGAGCAATTCTTTGGCTAACTGAACGGGTCTGCATGTGACTCCTCCACGCTAATTCGCACGCAGGCATGCTGAGTTCGTCCGTGATTCCGGCCACCACTAAATGTGACCAGCGTCACCGGCATCAGTGTCCGCTCTCGCAGACCGTCAATCTGACCTTTTCTATCCTTGAACTGCACAGTACTTACGGAGTTGCAGAAATGGACGAAACTCATTCATATCATGTCACTGCAAAATGGGAAGCCGGCAGGAACGGTGTCGTCTCGTCGAAGGAGATCCATCCACTCATTCACTTCTCGGCGCCTCCCGAATTCAAAGGGGAGTGCGGTCTTTGGACTCCCGAGCACTTTCTTCTGGCCGCCGTCGCGTCCTGTTTCATCGTGACCTTTTACGCGATGGCCGCAGCATCGAAGATCGAATTCGTGAGTCTGCAGTTGCACGTTCAGGGAACCCTAGGAAAAGTGGGCGGAAAGCTGCGGTTCACGGAAATCGTTCTGCAGCCTACGCTTATGATCGCCTATAACGACGAATTGGAGCGCGCAAAACGAGTGCTCGAAAAGACGCATGAAGGCTGCATGATCGCGCGCTCGCTAGCTTGCCCCGTCCTTATGGAACCTGTGATGCGGCCTGCTGAAGAACTCTTGGCTGGTTGAAGACACCGTTGGTTGTAGTTCAGGCGATTTCCACGGTCTTCCTGGCCGGTTGTCACCGCCGCAGACAAGCAAAGCCAATTTCATCCTGCCTCTTAAATCCGGGAGATCTTTCTTTGGAAACTGGCAGTCGACCTTTCAGGTCAACATCGGGTGGTCGGAGCCAACTTGTGTTTAGGAGGCAAGCACCTAGTTATCAAGTGCCAAGACATAGGTTACACCGAGAAGTGCCATGACATCGGTTACAGCTACAACCAGGAGGACGACTAGAGCTACGGAAGGAGCCCGTAGGGCGACTGGAGTGGCTTTCGCTCACGTCCTGACGCGGTCACGCCAGCGGGTAGTCGTACTGCTCAATCGTCCGGCCGTCGACCTGAACCTGCAGTTTTTCCAACCCCACGTCAATGCTCGCCACCACGTACTCGTAGACGGCCTCCGAGGGCAGACGGTATTGCTCTCCAAAGATGTCCAGCCGCCCATCACTCCGGATGAAGCGCACCAGATGATAGCGACCCTTCTCGGGCTTGGGCAGCGGATACTGCGGTGCTTTGAGCGACACGGCGTCCCGTCGCCAAATCCACACTGTTCAAACTGTAAAAGCGAATCGGCCCTTGCAAGTAGCAAGGACCCACATAATCCATTTCATGGACGTCATTCGCGCGCTGCGCGGAAAGTTTCGGATATTTTCTCCCTTTCGACTCGTAACGCCCGGTGCGGCGATGGGTCAGTTCCTCCCGGTTCAAAATGCGATTGATCGTACGCACCGAAGGGTGGTCCTCCAGGCCCATGTCTTCCAATTCCCAGACAATCGCTTTAGCACCGCAGAACAGGCCCCGGCTGTACAGGTGCAATCGTGCCAACTTAACGGCTTCAACCATCTCGACCGAACAGCTCCGGGGGTTAGCATGCGGACGCCTGGATCGATCCTCGGGCCAGGGGACCTCCGGGTTTGCCACTCGAGAGCGCTCGATCCATTTGTAGACCCACCGTCGGCTATAGCCCAAAGAATTGGCGATGGTCGATACCGATTCTCCTTGCCGAAAACGTTCCAGGGCCCGAATCCGATCTTGCTTTTGCGTCTCTTTCATCGATGGCTCCTCTCGGGAAGTGCCATCGATGCTGCACCCAAACTTGGTCTTTCAAAAATGCTGTGTCAAAAAACTGTGCACGATGTCGCGGCACATCTTACTGTGCATGATGTCGCGGCACTTGTCACCTACCTCCTTAAACACGGAAAAAGCCCACGCCTGTTCTCGCAGAACCTCGAGAACATCCGGAGGAAGAAGCTCCAGCCGTTGCTGGGCCGACTGAACATCAAGAAGGCGGGATTTCACGCATTCCGGCATCTCAATGCCACTCTGATGGACTCGCTGCACATTCCCCTGAAGACCAGACAAGAACGACTGGGACAGGCATCTACGGGGTTGTTGACGCTCGACGTGTACACTCACTCAGACTGGAACGAAAATGTCCGCGCTGCCTACTGCCTCGGAAATACGATCGAGAAGGCCGTGAATTCTGTCAGCCTAACCGCAGTACAACAAAAAGGGCCTGCCGGTGGAGTCCAGCAAGCCCTTGCTACTCAACAAGAAAGTGGTTGCGGGGGTCAGATTTGAACTGACGACCTTCGGGTTATGAGTTTGAAGGTCACACTCTAAGTCCCATTGATTCGATTGCCCTTATAGGTATGAGATCCCCAAAAGAACCGCAAAAACGTCGAGGTTCGGACCCCAGTTGGACCCTCAAATGTGGGGTGAACCCCTAAGATGGCACCGGAATTGGAAGTCGCGTACATGGATCACTTGCAATTCCGGCGCCTGTCATTAACGAACTCGCTTACTTCAAGTATGCCGGATTCGCTTTCAAGGCAGCATCGAACGGTGTTGATAGGCGCCAACTCGCACGGAGTCTGATCAGCCCTATACCCTTTACTCGAAACCGTCGCTGCAATTCGGAAAACGTTACTGTCTCAATCTTAAACGTAGAACGCGTCTTTGTCTCGTGTATTGCGCCCTTGCCGCTGTGATTCTGGCACAGTTTTGTCACAATGCCTCGCAGAGCATTCGGTTAACAGCCACTAACTCTCTTTAACCACGATTGGCGGAGCGGGAGCTTTCCGAGGAGAATCAGCAAGTTGCGATGAAGCGCGATGAGTCAACTTCTCTTCTTTATTTACCGGTTGTTCGCCACTACTGACGACTTGCCGCGATTACCGTGACATTTTCGTGACAGCAACGTACAGCGGCAGATTATTCTTGGGACACTAACCCTGCGGAAACCAATTCAGACGAGAATTGAGTTGATCGATCAGGAGGTCTGTGGTCTGGCCTGCTAGGCAGCGCGGCAATCAGACTTCGCGTGTACGGGTGACGCGGCGAATCGAAGATCACATCAGGCGTGTCACATTCAACGATCTCACCGTCGTTCAGGATGGCGATCCGGTGGCACAGCGCTGCCACTGACAGAAGATCGTGAGAAATATAGAGGACGGCCATGTTCAGTTCACGGTTGAGCTTCCTAAATAAGCTAAGAACTTCGGACTGAGTAATGGTATCCAACGCGCTGGTTGCCTCATCGGCGATCAGCAGCGCTGGCCGGTGAAGAATCGCCATTGCGATAATCACTCGTTGTCCTTGACCAACGCTAAGTTGCGACGGACGCCTATCCAGAAAGTCATCGTCGTCCGGCAGACTCACGCTCTTCAAAGCATTGCGCACAACCTCTAGGGACTCTTGTGCTGTGCCCGTCGAATGCGCGTGCCAGGCTTCCCTAAGTTGCGCTCCAATGCGCAGGGCAGGATTCAAAGAGGTCAGGGGGCTTTGCAGAACGATACTCATCTCGCGGCCGCGGATGGAGCGGAGATGACTCTCCGTTTTCTGCAAAAGATTGTCACCCTGAAAAATAACTTCGCCTCGAACCTTCGCGCCTTTGAGGTGAAGCAACCTTAGGATTGCTAACGCCAGCGTACTTTTTCCCGAACCGCTTTGGCCCACCAGCCCCACAATCTCTCCGCGGCGAATCTCCAAGAAAATATCCCTGAGCACGCCGGATTTGGTCCGGTAGTCCACTGACAGCCGCAAAGAAAGCAGCGGGCGTTCTGCGGTCACTTTTGCGCTCCGAGCTCTGCGGCCCCCAAACGCCAGGTTTCCACATTCCAGAACGCCTGGGGATTAAGGACTGTCGGAGCAGCGCCATTGATCGCTGGAGATAAGGCCACAAGGACATCTTTGTTGACAAGGTAGATGAAAGGCTGCTGTTCCCACACGATTTGCTGGACGCGGTCGAACTTTTCTTTCCGTTGTCTCTCAGTCGGTGCCGTGGCCTGCCCGCGCATCAGCTCGTCAATCTCCGCTTCCCACTGTGTCGCGGGCGTCTTTTGGCCCGGATTCCATTGGTGGTTCTCACCAGAACTCAACCAAACGGTCATTTGGCTGTTTGGATCGAGGTCGGTATTCACCAGGCCGAGCAAGCACGCCTCGTAATCAAACGTGCGAGTCATACGCTCAATCAAGGACGGAAAGTCCAAAGTGACAACTTTGACCTTGATCCCTACTTGCGAAAGGTCTTGCTGGATCATCGCGGCCATTTTTTCGCGTGCGACATTGCCTGAATTAGTGACAAGAGTGAACTCGACCCGGTTGCCCGCACGATCTTTCAGCACGTCGCCTTCGAGGCGAAATCCCGCCTTAGTCAGGAGGCGCAACGCACCCTGCGAGTCGTACCTAGGATCCGGAAGAGTAGTGTTGAACCAGAAATGATTCGAAGGAGAGACCGGACCGTAGGCAGGTTTCGCAAAACCGGCGTATACAATTCGACAGAGATCTGCGCGGTTGATCGCGGCCGAAATCGCCTTTCGAAATTCCGTGGTGCGAAACCATGTCTTTTTATATTCGGGCAGCGGAGCTGCGGGCGCCTGGTTGAACCACAATTCTTCGCCGTCGAGCCCCGTACCCGCGTTCCGTGTTACTGCTGAATTCTCGCGTTGCAAGCGATCGAACTGTTCGGCATCCAAACGGTTGATGATCTGCAACTCGCCGCGCCGAAACCGCATCAGTTCAATATCCCGATTGCGCTGGATGTCCAGCCGGATGCTGTCAACGTATGGCAGGGAGTGCCCCTGAGCGTCGCGTTTCCAGTAGTTTGGATTCTTTCGCAACAACACCTCAGAACCCGCTTTGTAATCAGATACGTAAAAGGGCCCAAGTACCGCCATTTCTTTTTTGGGCGAACGTGCGGAAAGAATGGCAACCTGATCAAACAGCCGCTCGAGTCCGGCGATAGGTGCGGGGAACGTCACAACCGCAAGATCCGGCGCGGGAGTTCGAACTTCGACGGAGCCCGCTCCAGAGCGAAACGCGTCTCCTGTCGGAGAATGCGTCTCCGGATCCATCAGGAGTCGCATTGTGTAGGCCACGTCCTCCGAACTGAACGGCGTACCGTCAGAAAAGTAGAGTCCTTTGCGCAGATGGAAGGTGATCGTTCGCTTATCTCGGGAGATTGCCCACGAGCTGGATAGGCCCGGCTCGAGAGCTTGAGACTGCCGATTCAGCCGGATAAGGACACCGCCGGTCAGGTAACGAATGTTCTCGGAGGCTTCATCATCCACTAAGACCGGATTGAAGGTTTTGGGCTCGCCATGGAGGCAAAAGTGGAGCTCTCCTCCCGTTTGCGAATACACCGGGCGCGTGAAAACGATCAGAACAAATAGAGCAAGTCTTAAGGAGCGTGGAGTCACGCGATTTCCTCCTGAGCGGACAAGACCAGTTGAAAGCAGATCACGACCAGAACGAGCAATATCAGAGGGGAAAGCCGCCACGGGTTAGCGCTGACAGCCGAAAAATCTTCCAAGCCACGTAGGAGATTTCCCCAGGAAGGCAGAGGTTCCATGACGCCGAGCCCTAGCATGCTCAATGTGGCCTCAGTCAAGACAAAGAGCGGAATCGAAATCCAGAACTGAGCAAACAATACGGGCCGCAAATTGGGGAGCACGTGGCGGCGGATCATCCTCCAGCGGCCACATCCGGTTGCATGTGCCAGAAGGAGAAAGTCTGAGTTCCGAAAATTTCGCGAAGTAGCCCATAGGACGCGAAGTGCCGAGGGCCAACCCAACAGGCCTAGCAGAACGAAGGTAGCGATTACCGATAGCACTGGCGAGATATCCAGTGGGAGCACAGAGCGGAGCGCCAGCAGGACAAACAAGAGAGGAAGCGCCATGGACAGGTCGGCCGCAGCAAGGATTAACTTCTCGCACCATCCTCCCACGAGTCCTGCGAAGCCACCGAAGACACCAGCAATCAATGTGGACACCAAGGCGGCAGCTGGCGCGAGCAGCAGGGATACCCGAGTTCCATAAATCAACCGCGCGAAAAGATCCCTTCCCAGACCGTCAGTGCCGAGAAGATGCAACGTGGAAGGGCCTGCGTTCGGCATTTCACGGAATTGCATCGCATACGAATAGTGTGTGACCTCACCCGCAAACAGGGCAGCGGCAAGAATGGCTCCCAGAATTCCCGTGGAGACTGCGCGGAGCACTCTTCTAGGGCTCACAACGCCCTCTCGTTCGAAGCATTCGCAAACGAGTTTGCAGCCACAGTGACAATCGCTACGAGCAGGGTTAGGTTCATAATCAACGGCAGATCGCGATTGAGTGCTGCCTGCCACGCGAGTTGCCCAATTCCCGGGGAGTCGCAAAGCGCTTCTATCGGGATGGCCGCGCCGAAAGCCATGCTTAAGGAAACGCCCAGGAGCGCAAATAGGGATGGAGCAACCGAAGGAAGAACGTGTCGGAAAATGATTCTCGCCTGTCCGATGCCCCGAGCGCGAGCAGCCAGTATGTAGGGGTGATCGTAGGTGTGGGCCAGCAAATTACGGAGGTATCGAAAAAGTTTCGGGAATGTCACCACGGCAATTGCCAAATACACTGGCGCACGCAGATAAACGGTAAACATCGCGATGACCGCGGCAGGGATCGCGATCAGCAAACCGCTGACAATAGTGCCCGAGATGTCAACGAAGAGGCCGCGGAAGAAGACGCCCGCAAGGGAGGCTGCGAGAGCGGTCGCCCAAGCCAAGAGAACACCAATTAGGACGGAACGCGCGGTAACTGGGAAGCGTTCCCTAACAAGCGAAGAGATGGGGCGCTGCAGCCATTCCGAGGTGCCAAAGTTTCCATGAACAGCTCCCCAAAGGTAGTTGCCGTAGTAGGAAAGGAGATTCGAGTTGAGGCGATGAGAACTTCGAATCACTTCGAGACTCGCATGATTCAGACGGGGATCAAGTTCGCGCTCGTCAATTCCATACCCCGGAGCAAAGCGGACTAGCGTCGCACTCACTAGACCTCCAAGCAGTGAAAGCGTCACTATCATCACCACTCGCCGTCCGATCCTGTGAATCCCATGTCTCATCTTGGCATCCCACTTCGGGAAGTCTTCGTTAGAACCGGCACAACCTTAGAGCACAACCACGCCTTGTGATCGCGGCAACTCAGCAATGTGTTGGTAGTGTTTTTCTTTGGACTCATACATCGTGCGATCCGCTTCGGAAAGCAGACTTTCGGCTGTCATACCATCCTTGGGATAGCATGCGGTCCCGATACTTGCGGAAACAAGCTTCTTACCGCAAATCGCTTCGCCCGCTTGCTCGACGGCGGCTTCCAGTCTGGGCTGGAACTCCTTTGCGGAAGCTGCGTCGAACTCGGGAAGAATCAGAACGAATTCGTCTCCGCCTAGACGTCCGACCAGATCGTAGTCGCGGCATTCGGCGCGCAGGTTTTTCGCAATCTCCTGCAAGAGTTTGTTGCCAAGAAGATGTCCATGATTGTCGTTTACCGCCTTGAAGCCGTTGAGATCGCACATCAGGACCGCGATCGACCGCCCAGTGCGCATAGATCGTGCCAGTTCACTGTCCAAATGCGTACAAATCGATCGAGCATTTGGCAGCCCAGTGAGGAAATCCGTACTCGCTGAGTCCTGGGCGCTCTCAAACTGCAGAGCATTTTCCACTGACAGCCCAAGCTTCGAGCTTGCCGCCAGGAGCATACGCATATGGTCCGCAGTGAACGCCTGTTTCTCTTTGAGATACAACGAAATTACGCCCGCAACTCCATCACGGCCCTGCAGTGGAACGGAAAGCGCGGACCGCAAGACCGAGACGCGGGAGGGATCTTCCAAGTACTTGGATTCTGCTGCCGGGTCGCCATTGATGATGGGTTTTTCGTGTTGTGCGACCCAGCCGGCGATACCCTGCCCTAGCGGTATCTCCAGCGACCGAAACAGCTCATAGTCCAAGCCGTGCACGTATCGCGGGATCAGTTTTCCATGTTCGCGCACGAAGAAGACGATCAAGTCGTGCGGAATCATTTCCTTCAAGCGAACTGCGACGACCGACAGCGTTTCTCGCAAGCTCAAGGAATTGCCAAGCGTTTGGGCCAGTTCAAAGAGTAGTTGGGCTTCCTGCCGGGCGGAAACGATCGAGGCCAGAAATGACGTCGTGCGAACTTCGGTGGCGCTCGGCACGTCTCCAAATCCCGCCGACGGAGCGACGACTCGATTTACGGCCGGGACGGTTTCGAGACTACCGTTCGTGCTGTTTGAGCCGCCTGCGACTTGCTCTAATTCGCGGTATCGTTTCTCGATCGCCTGGACTATACGTGGATCAAAGCTGGTTCCGCTTTCCAAAAGCACGTGCTCCATAGCCTCGTCAGCTGACATTGCGCGGCGATACGGGCGTTCCGACGTGAGAGCATCAAAACAATCCACGACCGACAGGATCCTTGCACCGATCGGAATTGCTTCGCCCGTTAGTCCATCGGGATAGCCTTCTCCATTCCATCGCTCGTGGTGTGACCGGACAATGGGCACCACGGGGTATGGAAACTGAACGCGGTCCAGGATTTCCGCGCCGACAGTCGGATGAATCTTCATTTTCTCGAATTCTTCGGGTGTTAGGCGTCCCGGCTTCGCGAGAATTTGTTCGGGGACGGCAAGTTTGCCTATGTCATGCAGCAATGCAGCCGCGCGCAAAGCGTTCAGCTCAGCGTCGCTCAGGCCCAGATCCTTGCCGAGTTGAACCGCATATGTCTGCACGCGCTTCAAATGATCGTGGGTATTGTGGTCTTTCGCCTCGATCGCGAGGGACAACGCTTCAATCGTTCGGAGGTGAAGGTCTGCGATGTCTTCCGTATGTTTTTTCTCCGCCATCAAACGATCAAGATAGCCACGATAGGAGCGATAGATCCAATAAACGATTGGCAGGACGAGGATTGCGAATTGCCATCCCATGGCACGATTGATAAGGCTAACTCCACCGGCGATGAGGGCTCCCAATAAGTAATACGGAAAGGACCACAAGTAGCACTCCTTCCAAACCAAAAGTGGATTGCGAAGTTCCGTTATGGCGATGATTCCAGAGACGGACATCGTGTTAAACGCGAAGTAGGTAGTGGAGGCTGCCCCTAGTAATAAGGGCCAGCGAAGCCCATGCTGGTAAGCGAAGCTGCTGTGAAACACCAGATTTGCGGCAGTGATGGAGATCGAGAGGTTGGCAAGATTGAAGAGAATTTGGATCGCTCGCGGTCTTGGCTTCGACTGCCAAAGAGACTGAGCCAAACCTCCGAGACATCCCATTAGCAGTGTCTCGGGGTAGGTAAGGTCCAAAATGCCCACCAGAATGAATAGGAAATTGGCGGACATCGTCGCTTCAATGCCGGGAAGACGAACTTTAAGTAACGAAGCAGCCAATGCCACTCCGAAAAAGCACGCAAAGCGAAGTACATTCTCTGAATGCCAATGCAGCAATGCATAGGGGACGAGAGGAATGCCCACGAATACTTGCAATAGAATGAACGAGATGGCAAGCCCATCGAGTTTTCCGCCCGGTTTGCTCGGAATTTTCCAAAGGTCCTGATACCAATTTAGAATGAAATTAGCAGCGATCCCGAGCGAAGAATACCAAAGGCGACCTGATTTCCCGGCTACTACTCGACGCTGGAGCACGGGATCCAGCAGGTCCGGTCCAACCTTAGTCGCGTGTCTTGCCATGATTCCTTGATTCGAAAACTCGGATTTCCGGGGGAGACTTCTATAGGATCTAGTGTCTGAGGTACGCGGGCGAAAGCCCATAGTACGATTGTCGCGGTTTGTCTGAAAGGGAACCCCCGGCAAGAGTCATGCTTCTTCACAATTGAGGCCAAGGATGACCCGCCACGCATTTTGAGACAGCCGCGAAGTTGAATCCGGGAAGGATTGCGGCACTCCATCAACCGCATGATAGATGAGCCGTTGACGGAAACGGATTTCAGCGCTGAGCGAGATTGAAGAAGGAACGATTCTGAGGAACGGGTCGGAAAGCCTCAGTTCTTGACTTTACGATTTTGCCGCGACCGGCGAAAGGGATGTGCCCGCAAAAAACCTGTGGTCGGAGCATTGCATGCTGACGGAGTTCGGAATATCTTATCGACGTGTTGGAAAATCAAAATGGGAATTTAAGCTGAGCGGATAAACCGACGACACGGAAAGTAGATCCTTTCAAGTATGCGCTTTTCGGCCAATTACGACACGAGCGGAGACGAGGAGCGAACGTCATGGAACATTCCAGCAAGAGATTCAAGGGTGTGGGCACCTCGGGGGACCGGCGGCAGGCCAATCGATATAGTTTCTCCGCGACGGCTGAAGTATTGGAGATAGCGTCCGGTACGCGTGTGTCCGCGCGTGCGGCGGACTTGAGTAAGAATGGGTGCTATCTGGATACACTCAACCCTTTTGCTGTCGGATCCAAAGTTCAACTCTGCATCCGTTGGAACAGAGCCGAATTGGCATGCTCCGCAATGGTGCGAGATTCCAAAACGGGAATGGGCATGGGGGTCGCTTTCACGGACTTGGATGATACGAGGAAGGCACTGCTCGAAAGCTGGATCGAAAAGGTAGCTTCTCCCGCGCCTGGAGATTCATCGTCGTCCCCACACTCGGAAAATACCGAATTTCCTCCGCCTTCTGACGAACGAGACGCCCTGGCCGTGCGGCTTATTGATCTCCTGCATAAAAAAGGCTTGCTCGACTCCAGCGATCTCGCATCTTTGCTGAATAAAGGGGTTTTGTAGATCTCAACTCGCGTCGCGCAAAACGCTCGCTTTCATCTGGTATCATCCGCCAAGCGGAAGCGAGGTTGCCAGGGCGCAGATATCGATTCCCATTCCCAGTTTCTAGCCGATCGATGAGAATTACATCTTCTGCCTTTTCACCGGGACGTTGTCCCTCGTGTCAGGAAGTGAACCCTACCGAAAAGCCTTGCGTTCTCGCGCGAGCAATTATTTAAACCTGTCGCCCAAAACTGGCTGTACGTTGGTACTAGTAAAACGCCACCCCTGTACCATCGACCCCAATCACACGTCTGTCCTAAAACTGTACCAACGTGAATCGCGGTTAACTCCTCCCTGATTCGCTTCGGCCCTCAAGACAGGCCCCTCGGCCCCTAAGACAAGTTCCTTCGGCCTCGAGTCTCATTAAGGAGAGTTTGAAAATGATCGGCTCAGAGAACAACAACGGTGAAAAGCGTGGCGGAGGCATCCTAAAGACCACGACTTGGGGCGCACTGATCGCCTTATCGGCTCTTCTCGCATTCGGAGTTGGCAGCCAGTTGGCTAAAAGCCACTTCGACACATCGGCTACGCAGACCGCGGAACAACAGGCTTCTCCTGATGTGATGGCGGCTCAGGCCGATGCCAAGAGCGCGAAGGAAGACTCTTTCTTTAATAGCGCATCGAAGCAAATTTCCAAGTTCAGTCCATTTTCATTCGGCCAAGAAAGTAAACCCTCCAACACCCCGACTCTATCGACGCAAGACAAGCCACTTATTTCGGGTGTGCAAGCCGTGGTTCAGGCGTCTGATTCTGGCTCGAAGAACCATTCTCGCGATGGCTCGCAGCTTGGTGGAGATCAGGACCCGCAAGTTCTGATCGCCGCCAAAATCGCCCCCGATCTCAAGGGTATCGACCCTAATAAATCGCTAGACGTCATCGTCCAGTTCAAGAGTTCGTCGGCTGAGGACCTGACTGTGGATGGTGCAACGGCCAAGTCCGAACTACCGCTAGTTCACGCACAGGTGGTTACGGTAAAGGGTGGCAACCTGAGTAGCCTGGCGTCACACGCCGGGGTAGTTTACGTTTCGCCGGACCGCCAAGTTCGTGGCGCCCTCGACAAAGTGATCACGGCCGTGAACGGCGACCTCGCGTATGCCAGCGGCTGGGACGGTACGGGCGTCGGAATCGCCGTGATTGACAGCGGTGTCAGCAGCGTTAACGACCTGAATTCTGACGGCAATACTAACCCGTCGCGCATCGTGTACAACAAAAGCTACGTGCCGTTGGATTTGAGCACGGATGACGCTTACGGTCACGGTACGCACGTCGCCGGAATTATCGGAGGTAACTCCTATACTTCCTCGACGTCATATTATCCGGGCGTCTATCGCGGTATCGCGCCAGAAGCCACGATCATCAATCTGCGTGCACTCGATTCTAACGGAATCGGCACGGACAGTTCGGTAATCTCTGCCATTCAGCAAGCCATCAGTCTCAAGAGCACTTACAACATCCGCGTCATCAATCTGTCGCTGGCTCGCGGTGTCTATGAAAGCTACACGCTCGATCCGCTCTGCCAGGCCGTGGAGTCCGCTTGGAGAGCAGGAATCGTGGTGGTCGTCGCCGCTGGTAATATGGGCGAGTATAACGGTGCCGGCACAGACGGATATGCCACGATTGGCGCGCCGGGTAACGATCCCTACGTGATTACCGTTGGCGCGACCAACACTCACGGCACGGGCTTGCAAGCCGCGCAGACGATGACCAGCTACAGCTCGAAGGGTCCAACAGCCTTCGATCACATCGTGAAGCCAGACCTCGTTGCCCCCGGCAACAAGGTGGTCTCACGCAAAGTGTCATCGAGCAACACACTGGTCAGCTTGTTTTCGTCACTGGCAATCTACCCGTGCAATTCGTCCCGCTCCAGCTGCGGATCTCAGTTCGGCTCGGCACGGTACATGAAGCTGAGCGGTACCAGCATGGCCACGCCGGTGGTTAGCGGCGTAGCGGCACTGCTATTGCAAAAGACGCCGTCCCTTACGCCCGATCAGGTGAAAGCTCGTCTGATGAAGTCCGCCTGGAAGGGATTCTCTTCTTACACGACTGCGACGGAACTCTCAACGGGTGTGAGCTACCAGATCGAACAGGATCTATTCGCGGTTGGCGCTGGCGCGGTTGACGCGTCTGCCGCCCTGGCCAATACGGACCTGGCCCCGTCAACGGTGGGTTCGGCTTTGTCACCCAAAGCAACTTACAACTCGTCTACCAACACGATCTCCATCGTTAGCAGTTCCTCCGTGGTTTGGGGCAACTCGGTCGTGTGGGGTAACTCCGTTGTTTGGGGTAACTCCGTCGTCTGGGGCAATTCCGTGGTCTGGGGTAACTCGGTGGTCTGGGGGAACTCCGTTGTTTGGGGTAACTCCGTCGTGTGGGGTAACTCCGTGGTCTGGGGCAACTCCGATGGCACAGTGGAGAACTCCCAATAATCGGTCCGGTTGCGCGTATGCGCATCTGGAAAAAAACTGATGCCACGAATAGCTAAAACGTACATCGCCCTGATCATCGCATCCGGAACTACGGTCCTGCTCCTTGCAGCAGGATCGTGGTCCTCGGGCACTCTCCGCCAATTCGCCATCTATCTTGGGCTTGCAGCAGTAGCCTCGACGCTCAAGGTTCGGATCCCTGGCATTGAAAGCACGCTCTCTCCCAACTTTGTATTCCTGCTCCTTGGGATGGCCTTCTGCCACTTCTCCGAAATTGCCGTGATCAGCTTGGCGGCGGCTCTGGTGCAATCGCTTTGGGCGTCGAAGCAGCCGCGCCTCGTCCAAACGACCTTCAGCGCAGCCACATTAATCCTCAGCGCCAGTGTCGCCTATCAGGCCTCGCATTTTCTTCTTGGACGGAGCGCCGTGGATTCTCCGGTGACGCTCGTCATTCTTGCCGGAAGCCTGTATCTGCCGTTGAATACAGCCCTCATCGCAGCCGTGGTCGGATTAGTGGATGGCCGACCAGTCCTGCAAGTCGCCCGGGCTTGCTATGAGTGCGTCTTTCCCTACTTCATGGGCGGGATCGTATTCACAGGGTTGGTCAGCGGCGCATTTTCGCGCTCAACGGTGTGGAAGGGTGCGCTTGTGCTCGTGCCCATCGTGATTCTCGGCTACGTATATTCATTGAGCCGCGCAGCAGCCTCTGCTCCGGACGCAATCCAGTTAGCTCCCACGGAGGACGAAGAACTCGTTGAAATTGGCTCGTAGTGGCTCAGAGCACGCGGTGAACTGAGTTCGAGTATTTCTTTGGTACAGCTGGCGACGACTCGACCCAGCTGATTCATTTCTCAATAAGCGTTGACTGGCTTGCGACACAGTGCCAACCGCTGTCCACTTTTATCCATGTGTCTGTGAAACGCCCCTTTCGTGAATAGTGTCTTCCGCTGACGATTCCCTTTTCGCGGTACACGCTAGTCACAACCACGGTATTTCCATAAGCGTGAGCCACCATCGATTCGTTTCTGATCTCGCTCGGCTTTTCCGTCCCGCTTTTCACACTTTCCAGGAATTCCGGTTTCGTTCTTAGGCTGCCGTCAATATCAACATAGATAAAGGTATCCGGGAGAAGCTGGCTTAATGCCCGGATGTCCTTATCCGCCTCCGCTTGATTCCATAAGGTTTCAAGCGCCATGACCCTAACTAACTGCTTCACCACCTGTCTCTCCGCTCCCTTGAGCAGTGCGTGCTGGGACCATGCTCAAGAGTGAGACCACAATGAAGACGATAAACGCAAAGTTAATTCCGATCAGACTGCCCAGGTGATCGCGGAGACCAAACTTGCTCGAGCTTGTCATCTTTTCTTCCTCTGCAGGGACCGCCGGAGAGCCAATGCACGAGAGTCTAGACAACCTGAAGGCTCGATTCCGTGTCCGTCTATTCTCCTTGGGCCTAAGAAAGGACTTCCTCCACACTTTGGATCAATTTTCGTCGCGAGAAAGGTTTTAGGAGAAAGGCGATACTGCTTCCACAAAAATCTGAATCGTAGCGGCCTCATAAGACGCCGACATGAGTAGGATTTTTATTCGTGGATAGACCTTAAGCAGGGCTTTCGCCAATTCCACGCCGCCACCACCTGGCATGTCCAGGTCAGTCAGCAAAGGATCAATTGGGCCGCCAAAAGCCGCAGCGATTTGAAGGGCTGCCTGGCCGTTCACGGCGGGAAGGACGAGGTAGCCAGCGCTTTCGAGGAAGAAACAAACTAAAATCCCGAATTTCGTCAACGTCGTCGGCCACGATAACGGTGACTCTTTGTGACGAAAATTCGTGCAGTTTCAATCTGGGCCCCGCGAAATTCGGTTTTCTTTGATCATGCCGTCGAACGATTTCGTGCTTCGGGTTTGATTCGCTTCACAGCTGCGCCGCAAATTAGCGTCCTACACCTACTTGGCGACGCGGCTCAGAACTTGTCACTTCGCGAACCCTTGCTCGAGATCCCAGAAGTCTTCCCAATCGAGAATTTCAATGCCCATGGCACCGCTTGTCGCTCCGGCTTTTGTGACCCACGCGGTTCGCGCGAGCGCTCTTCGCCCGAGTTTTGAATCCTCAATCCAGACATTCTCACCAACGTCCCAGTGAATTCGTGTCTCGACGCAAGCCCCTCGTTTGCTGATATTGATCGTCCGAGTTGATTCAGACACTCGCGTAGGTTCGCCCGAACGGTATAGCGCAAGCAGGATTTGAACTTCTGTTCGCGGATACCGCTGTATTCGCTTGGAGACGTCCATTGCGGAAATGGACAATTCGAGGAACTGATCTCGCTGCAACGCACTTAAATATTTGGCACTGGCAGCAAGGGTAGTGGTTTGCGTGACGATCTCAGAGAGAAACGTAAGGGCCGCGGCTCTTTCGCCTTCATTCGCAAGCGTTTCAGTCAAACGCCCGCTGCACTCTGTTAGGCGCCGCGAGGCAATCTCGTAGAAGTGAAGACGACACAGCGGACGACGGGACAGAGTAGCTTCGGCGGTGCTGCCGCAAGCGGCCCAGCTGCATTTGCTTTCCGTGGACTGACGTGCAGATTCGAGCATCGAGACTCCAGGGCCAACTTTCCGGGCCTCAGTCCTTGCTACTAGTCCAATTGCCAGAGTCGAATGGTTTTACCAGGTCAATTCATTAACACCAACGAACAGAACTGCGCTATTGGATTCCGCGCCTGCTGTCCTGGTCCGCAAGCGCGCTTCGCCGTTCAAGAAACTGTTTTGGGGCCCCACCGAGATTGTTTCCATTGTGGGAATCAGAGAGATCGGTTGTCAATCCAGTTTGCACAATTCGCCATGAACAGTCCTACTCGCCTGTGCATAGGTTGTTGCCAAACACGTAGTCTTCTTTCCCTTCAACCTTGTGATTCCTCTCCTACGGACTTACAGTTGCGGCAACGGAGACGGTGGTTCGCCCGGGATGCCAGCAAGTAAAAGACACCTTGGCTAGGGCTCAGACTTCGGCACGTCGTTTCATAAGCCTAAGAAATAAAACGTAGTGCAGACGTTCTCGTTTCGCCAAAACTCTGACCGAGCGGAAAATCGGTACTTGCTGCGATAGTCCGGTCACGATTCTGGTATAACTCCGGGCTATGTTCTATCTGCTCTTGCACTGCCTCGGAGCGCTCTGATGCTCGCCAAAACTACAAAGAGCCAAGAATCACATTGTCAAACAATGTCGCAGGCCTCGGCACATACTAGAAGCGTTTTGAATTTTGTGGCGGAATATCATCATTTGCCTAGGAGAAGAGGACCGAAAGGTAATGTGAACCAGCCCGCTTATCCCAGCAAGTGGAATCCGCAAGCGCCAGCGTATGGCCCTGGCGGGTCATCCTGGGTCCAGGGCTGACCATTTATAAGTAATATTAATAACTATATAATACTTAAGATCAACCATCTCTCCTGGTACGCGGGAGGTGGATGATGGGCGCATGTGGCATAGACAATCTGAAGCATGTAGCGGAGCAATTGTTTGTGGGCGGCGGAGTCGTTCTCGCGATGGTGTGGATCACTCTGTACTTGAAGTCTCGGGCAACGAGATGAAATCTAGCCTGCGCCAGGACGTCATGGTGATGACCACGCCGGGAGTGCGACGCCAGCTGAAAATCATTGCGGCCATGACCGGATCAACGATGAAGGACGTCCTCGAGCGGCTGGTATCCGAAGAATTTGAACGCGTGGTTCCTGTCGCGCATCGGGCGGTGAAACCATGAGGGGATTTTTCAGATTTGCTTTTCTCGGTTGGTTCATCACCTCGTACCCGCGAACGTCGAAGGCGATAGTAATCCTCGCCGCTCTCGCGCTGCTCATCGGCATATACATGTCGGTGGTGAAGCGATGAGGTCCTTCAGCATCAGCGCGTTCTTCCCCGAAGTGAAGCCGGCCCATGCCGCGTTCCAGTCCTACGTGTCGAAGGCGTCGGAAATGGACATTGCAGTCTCTCGCGGCGTCGCCGACCTCCGCGCGCGTCCTGGCGTGAAGGGAAAACGGATCACGGAGCTGCGGCGCCGCATCCTGCCGGAAGTCTGGGCAAGCCTGATTTGCTTGGCGCTAATCCAACTAGAGAAGGTTGCGGTGCGGGCCGGACGTGGGATACTTCAGAAGTTGGGTTGGATATTGTGCTGGGCGCAAGTGAGCCGTGCCTCCAGTGAGGTTACAAATGGATCTTTGCTAATTTGCACGAGCCGAGAAGCGCCCCGGCTTTCTTTAACGACGGCAGGAGAAGCTCCTGGAATCAGAGCTTCCTTGGGAATGCGATAAAGGTCGCCTGTACCACGCTCGACGTAAGCGCCAGGCTCGCGGATGTCTTCCCACATTAGTTCGGGAAGCGTTGACCGATGAACTGACTCAGCAGATGGACTCATAGCAGGTGCTGCCATAACTTTCGTCCTCCTTGATGCTATTTTCATGATTGCCAATCGGAGTGCCGGGACCCGCACCTGTGGGGAGGCTATACCCTTGATTTGGGGCAGTCAATAGCCGCATTTCTCTTGGTATTTTTGTCCCCGCAGGGTCCTCGTGCGCGAGCTGCGTGGCGTCGGGAACGGATGTGGGTTCGGTTTTTCGACCTGGCCTCAACGACCCTCGCTTTTCCGGTCGTGAAGAGAGCCACGCTCTTGCCCCCGGAACTGCTGGGGGCTGCCGGGTTCATTCTCCCGCTCGTTTTGCTAAATCTCTATTTGAAATCCAGGGCGACCAGATGAAGGGCGCGGCCAGGCGCGAGAGCACGCCATGATTTGGGCGACGCACGGGGAGTGCCGAATGCCTGATCTCGAGCCGCACTGCGGGAAATTTAGTTCCCTGCCTTGTTCCTCTGCGCGACCGTTCCGCAAACATTTGGTTTGGGATCTAGTGTCCTCTGCGCCGGGCAAGGCGTTCTCGATGCTCCTGTAGCACCTCGTCGTAAGTTATCCATTCGGATTGAAGGCTGCTCAGCTTTTCTTTTCTCCCAGAGATTGGCATCTTCGAGTGGCGGAGTTCTACCAATCAGGACAGCTCACAAAGAAGATTTTGGAACGTAACCGAGCGCCTTCTCTATGGCTTTGAGATTCAGAGGGTCGCGAAGGTTCTCCGCGTAGTCGCTAACCTGAGCTAAGGCTTGGGTTACGGCAGGCGCAAGACCCCGATGTAAATACCGCTTACTCGCCAAGCCGCTCGCTTCCGGCCCCTTCAACTCCAGCGGTTTCACCGAATCGTCCGAACCGCGCGGAAGAACAGGAGAGATCGAGAAATCTGGCGCCTGCCTATTTCCTGTGAAATATGGCTGGTGCGAGATCGGAACACCCACCATGGCCTCGGCCAAAAAATTTGGATGCTCTTCAAAAAAGCGGTGCAACTCCCGTTCCCCTGCTTTGGGATCATTCAGCAACTGTTCGAACAGCTCTGCTTCGTAGTCAGCTCCTTCCCGCTCGCGCCCAATAGTCACAAAGCCGTGAAAGTGCCGCCTGTCCTTCCCTCCGAAATAGAATTCGCTCTCCTTAGAGTTCCTCTTACGAAATGCTCGTCTGACACGATAGAGCCCACGGTCAACGGTGATCAAGAATCCGACCCGCTCATATTCGCCCATCGCACGCAGGTGGTACCGATTGACAATTTCTTCGAGTTTGCTCCAAGTTAGGGGGCTGCCGTAGCCCTGGAAAAGCATTACCTCCGTGACATCCATGACGAACTCGACGTCAAGGCCGTCGTAAGCCTCGTGCCGATGACCGTGCTCGGTCAAGACTATCTGGGGAATTCTTTTCCACTTACGCCCGTCCCGCATCGCGCACGTTTCGGGCAGGTTGCGAATTTGCTCTGAGATGGCGGCGTTGTAGTAGTGCGCTTCCCATGGCGTTATCTCAGGAAATGGAGTCAGGCGTCCATCCGGGCCCTCTGCGAATCCCACAGACTTGTTAGGTTCCAGGAAAACGATCGCATCTATCGAGGCAAACTCGGAGGCAGGCGCGAACAACAGATATCGAACGATTTCTCTCCCCGGCATCCACTCCGCAATGCAAAACCTGTTCCACAGGTCTAGTGCGTCGCGGCTGAATTCAGGCGTCGTGCTACATGTCAAAAGCAGGTTCACAGAGAATCTTGCACCTCCTTTTCCATTCCGAGCGACACTGACCTGCCACGGAATTTCGCGGTTCGAGTGTTTCCGATAGCTCGAAAGGTCCGTCGCCGCTCATTCAACGATTCGAAAGGTGTAGATCTTCCCTCGTGACGCCATGTCTGCGCTTGCGGCCGCTCCTGGGGCAAGAAACCCGTACTCACCGAGTGCGAGGCTTGGGAGCTCAACTTTGTAGGTCCGTGGCGTAATCTTCTGAAACTGGAACTCGATTACGTTGTTCATTGCTCCGCCGCTCATGTGCAGCACGCCGCCGGTCACAGACCGAAATTCCCTGCGGTCGCCTTTCTGCCAAAATCTGAGAAGCTGATATTCCGACGCCGAGTTTCCCTCGAGGCAGCGGATATAGAAAACCAACGAGCCGGCCATGCCAAAGGGTGTAGTAGCGACAGTGGTCTTACTGCGTGGACCTGCAATCGGTCCGTTTACGTGCCCTTTGTCGAGACCCAGCGTCACCGCATTCTTTATCACTCCGCCCGTGCGCCAGTTGACTATTTCCGGCTCGATCGTGACGAGCTTTCCCTTGAGCACCTGGTAGACGCCGACTTCCTCGACGAGCTCCGCCGCGGCAGGAAGTTGTGTTACCTGCGCTTTTATCGGAGTCGCGGGCGCCGGCTGAGGGATCGGCTGCGCGGCAGAAGGCTTTTTTGAGGCTGAAAGCATGGCCTGGATCACAGTTTGATCTACGCCCTGCTCCTTTAATCGCAGCAAAGCATCCACGGACACGTCGAAGTAGGATTCATTCGATTCGATCGTCTTTACGATTGTCGGATCATCAAATTTTGCGTTGACCATCCTTCCGTTTCCGACTTGTGTGACGCGCTCGAAAGCGACCTCACGTTGCGCGGTAAATGGAGCCCTCAGAATCGCTCGCTCGCACCTGAAGCGCGTACGCGATGATTTCGGCGACTCGCTCTCGCTCGCCGTCACCCCCGAGCGAATCGATAAATACATCGAAACACGGCTGACCAAGAAACGAGGCCTCAAGGGAGAAGTCATCCACGGCGACTGCCCGGCTTCGATCAACCGCGCCCTGCAACTCCTCGGGCAGGTTTTCAACCTGGTCGTGAAACGCGGCACGCTTTCGCGAGCTCCCTACATCCGCAAACTCTCCGAAGCGGACAACGTGCGCCAGAGCTTTTTCAGCGAAGCGGAGATCGGGGATGTGCTCGCAAATTTGCCGAATGACGGTTTGCGCGATTTTGTGGAGTGGGCCGCCTGCACGGGCCAGAGAAACGGCGAGATCGCGTCTCTCACCTGGGACATGGTCGACGGTAGCGAGATTCGGATCCCAGGCGAAGTCTGCAAAAATCGCCGGCCGCGGGTCATTCCGCTCGGCCCGGAATTGGCCGAGATCGTCGCACGTCGGAAGAAAGCGCGGCGCCTGGTGCCAATGGACGGTGTGACGCAACTCGCCGAGCCGATCTTCCACCGCGGCGACGGCTTGCCTGTAGGAGAGTTCAAGAAGTCCTGGGCGACGGCCACCAAAAAAGCGCAGTGCGCGGGAAAGCTATTCCACGATCTTCGCAGAACGTGCGCGCGGAGACTGTTGGCCGCCGGCGTCCCACAAGTGATCGCCCGCGACCTCACTGGGCATCGGACGTCGGCAATGTTCGATCACTACGCGATTGTGTCGAGCGCCGATGTTCTCGCCGCCCAGAAGAAAGTCGCCGAATTCCGCAAACAGGCATAGTTCAGCCATAGTTGCCACCCAAAAACAGCAAAGGCTTCCGGTTGGAGCGCCGGAAGCCTTTTGTTTTCTACATCGAATTGGTTGCGGGGGTCAGATTTGAACTGACGACCTTCGGGTTATGAGCTGAATGAAGTCTATGCCCGTCTTTGCTTCTCGATGATTTACGTGGGTGTTAGTAGTTCTATTTTCATGCTGTTCTTGGGTGTTCTGTTCCCAATTTGTTCCTCAAGTTGTTCCCAATCTTTTGTTCCCAGTTCGCATGATGAATCAAGAGTCTTGCCGAGTAAGGCCAACGGATTCAACGGGACTTATGGGGCAGCGACCGCGTTGCAGTGAGAATCCTTGAATATAGGCCTGTTCCTTCCGGGAGTTCGATTATTTCGTTACACCTATGCTCCAGCTAAGGCAAGGCGCGGTCGTTTGACCAAGGCAGTGACTGTGCACAAATAAACGCGATGAGCGTTTGAGGGATTACCTCGCAGCGCCCATGGTTGCGGGAGGCCGCAACGTACTCAAAATTCCGACAATCCCTTTCTCGTTCGCCTTGGCTCCGTTCCGCGCCAGCCAAACCGTCAGCGGACAGGACACCAAGAAAGTTCATCTCTGTTCTTTTTCATCATCTTGGCGCGGAGGGGGCGTTAACCTCATGTTTTACTTCCCCCCTCTTGGAGAGTATTATCGGTCGCATTACGGGCCAGTAACCTATGTGTTCGGCTTCGATCAGGAGCCGCAGACTTCCCAGCGTGGGTTTACAAGGACCGCTGGGCCAGGTGTCTACTCCCAATGGCCGAGCCCCTCATGCAGCCCGACCCAGTGTCTTCCGCTCGCATCCTTAGTGGAATAACCCTCGGCAGATTCGCGATTCATGAGCTCCTCGGCAAAGGAGGCATGGGCGAAGTCTACCGCGCCACAGACCTGCGCCTGAAGCGTCAAGTCGCTCTCAAGCGAGTCGCGTCGCACCTCCGCGGCGACGAGCGCTCGCGCGAGCGGCTCTGGAAGGAAGCGGAATGGGCCTCGCGTCTGACAGACGCCCACATTGCTGCTGTTCACGACGTTATCGAGGAAGAGAACGAGCTCTTTATCGTCATGGAGTTTGTCGACGGCCAGACGTTGCGAGAGCGCCTTGCTGCGCCGCTATCGATTTCAGAATTCCTGCCTATGGCGAGAGAGTGCGCATTGGGCTTGGCCGCAGCCCACAGAGCGGGTGTCTTCCACCATGACATCAAACCGGAAAACATCATGCTGGCGCACTCGGGCCAGCTGAAGATCCTGGACTTTGGTGTTGCCAAAAACCTTCCAGGCCTGCCCGAAACGACGACTGTGAGTGAGGGGTTGGTCGGCACCAAGTTCGCGGGAACTTTGAGCTACATGGCGCCCGAAGTTCTTCGCGAAAAGAATTCCGATGCCCGGGCTGATATTTTTTCCCTGGGAATCGTTTTTTACGAGGCAGTTGCAGGCGGTAATCCCTTCCGCTCCCAAAGCTTTCTCGAGACATGCGATCGCATCCTTCACCATATTCCACTTCCTGTACGCGAATTGAACCCCAAAGCGCCAGCTGAACTCGAGCGCATCATTGCCAAAATGCTGGCGAAGGATCCCACGCAAAGATACTCAAGCGCGGATGATCTCGCAGTCGATCTTCAGGCGCTGCAGGCCACAGCCACGCATTCGGGACTGAGCTCGCTCGAGCCGTTTTCTCGTTCAAGACACCGGCCGGGGAAGCGATGGGGCATGTTCACTGCGGCGCTTTTGGTAACATCCGTCGTCGCCGTTGCCTCATACGCCCCTGCCCGGCAGCGGTTAAAGGATTGGCTTGGCTTTGACTCCATTCCCCGGGCCAAGCAGGTAGCGGTCTTGCCACTTAGCGTAGTGGGCGGTGACGCGCAAATGGCCGCATTCGGAGCCGGCTTAACGGAAACCATTACCGCGAAGCTTACGGAACTTAGCGGCGATCCTTCGTTGCAGGTGGTACCCGCGGCGGAGATACGCAGCAAGCAAGTAGCGACCGTGAACGATGCACGCAAGGAGTTTGGCGCGAATCTCGTTCTTGAAGGCAGTTTGCATAAATCGGGACAACTGGTGCGCGTGAATTTCGTCTTGGTGGACGCGCGGACCAAGAGGCAATTGCGGGCGCAAAGCCTCACCGTCACTGGGATGGATTCCCTTACCACGGAGGACGCCGTAGTTCACGGCGTAGTAGGAATGCTCGAAATCGAGATCCATCGCGGCCAGCGACAAGCTCTCGAAAGTCGCGGAACACAAGTAGCCGAAGCCTATGATTATTATCTTCAAGGTCGAGGATATCTCCAGAACTACGATCGCGCCGAGAATCTCGATAGCGCGATCGAGGTCTTCCAACACGCACTAACTCTCGACCCCAACTACGCCTTGGCTTTTGCGGGTCTCGGTGACGCCTACTGGAAAAAATTTGGAATCGACAAAGCCCTTACCTGGATGGAAAAGAGCCGCGAGGCATGTCAACGAGCCAGCCAGATAGACTACAAGCTTTCTTCCGGCCACGTCTGTCTGGGAACGCTCTCCGCGGGCACGGGAAACTATCAGGAGGCTGTACGGGAATTCCGGTTCGCCGCCGAGATCGAACCGACCAATGACGCAGCATTTCGGGGCTTGGCGGACTCCTACGAGCACTTGGGCGAACTCGAAGACGCGGAAAAAACATATCGGCGGGCGATTGAGGTACGGCCTCATTACTGGGCCGGCTACAACTGGCTTGGCGTTTTCTACTACCGTCAGGCGCGCTTTCCTGAAGCAGGCAAAATGTTCAGTCAGGTGGTAGCGCTCGCTCCTGACAGCTTTCGCGGTTACTCCAATCTTGGCTCTACGTATGTCGAGCAGGCGCGCTATGCCGATGCAATCAGTGTCCTCGAGCGCTCCCTAGCAATCCGTCCCTCCGACTACGGATACACCAACCTTGGCAACGCCTACTTCTTCATGCGGCACTATGAAGAGGCAGACCATGCCTATGAACAGGCTATAAAGCTTGCGGAAAAAGACTCGCTCTTGTGGTGGAATCTGGGCGACGGATATTACTGGACGCCGGGGAGACGTGCTCAGTCGTCGGATGCATACAAACAGGCAATTGCCATCGCCAAGGAAGATCTACGTGTAAATCCCAAGGATTCGGGATCGTACGGGATCCTCGCGGTTTGCAACGCGATGCTGGGAGAGAAAAAGCCCGCGCTGGAGGCCTTGCGGCTCGGGCTGGAGGTCTCCCCAGACGATCCTGCGCTCCTGTTTCAAGCAGCAGTGATCTACAACCAGTTTGGACAATCGGATGCGGCTATCAATTACCTGACGAAGGCCCGCGCCGCCGGCTATTCCCAGGTGCGTATCCGCGACTATCCAAATTTTGATCCGCTTTGGGCCAATCCTAAATCTCAGAAATTGCTCCGAGACTAATAAATTCATGAGGAGGAACCCATTCAGGTCTGGGATCGGTTGGCTATCTCACTGCCTGACGCCCCCTCCGGGATCAAGATCGTCCTTACCCGGCGCCTGAACTCGGTATTCGTAAATCTTGGAGTCGTCTGGTTCAACATTTATCTTGTCAGAGGACGCATGCCCGTTATTATCGCTACTAAATGAGACACTCTCGAACGGACTCCCCATCGCCTTGTCAAACTTGACTGTAAAGCAAGGGGGGTTTGCCCCGTGATTGTGATTCCGCTTGCAGAACCACTCTGCTACCTCTTTATTCTTCTTGCTGACCCAAAACTCGTGATTGTCGACCACGAGTTTCTTCGGATCTGTCGGGTCATCATCAATGTTTACTCTTTTGGGATCTTTTCCAAACTGTATTGCTGGTGAACTCATACGGCTACCTCCGTTCTATCTCAATCTGGGGACTAGGCAATCCACTTCTGTTGGGGCCGACAAGCGGGACCGTAAAAAGGACGCGACTCGCTACAAATTTGTATCTGTGCCAACGATCAAGGAAGGGAACCTCGTTGCGCGGAAGCATACCAGTGCGTGATTCGCTGTCAAGTGCCAAACAACGGTACGCCGCGCAAAATAGGCTAGCAGCACCAAAACAAGGAGTCTGCGCGCATCTCCATCATGTCTGAGAAGATGACCACAAAATCGCCGAGGCAGCGTATTTCCTAGCCCTAGGGCGAACCTAGAGCGAAGACTCCAGAGGGCTTCTCAGAATAGCCCTGGAATGCAATAGGAAGGCTGTAGGACACGATCTACGGGCGGATGGGTCAGGGATATTCGCCTTTATTTCGCTGGCAGGTTTTGTAGGGCGGACCAGTCCATTAGGTGACGCACACGACATTCTGTTCGCTCGCGTCGAAGGCTTTGCGCTCTTCCGATCGAGGTACCGTCGCTAGTAGGCGTCGATAAAACCCTTTAGGGTCATATCAGAGGTTATGAGCTGTAAGAAGAAGTATCCCGGTCTTTGCCTTTCAATGATTTACGCAGAGATTCTTACTGGGTATTCGACGCTGTTCTGTGATGTTCTGTTCTCAGTTTGTTCCCCAAGTTGTTCCCAGATTCGAGGTCAGTCGGAGGAGCAAATGACGCTAGATTCGCACCCGACGCGAACCAGGTTCAAGAAACGATGCTTCGATAGGGGCACGCCTCGAACCGTGTGAGTTCGAAGCCGTCCGGTACAGGTGCATAGACCAGATCGATTTCTCTGACCTCTATCGAACCGTTTCCTGTCGCGTTGCTCCGAGCCGCAGACGTGAAAAAGAGGGATTCCTGAAATTCTAACCGGCCTGGCAGAAAGGCGAACCATTCCAGATTTGCCTAGGATGACTTAAGCTGCGACTACGTTTCTTTCTTGAGAATGCGACCTACTGCGACACCTCCTTGAAACCTATGACAAGGCACTGCATGGTTTGTGGGACGTGCTCTCAGGGGGTTTAACCTTGTGATCTACGGACATTCGGGTTCCAGCTGGCGCCGGACGTGACATTTTGTCAGTGGCTTAAAAGTAGCCCATGCTGACTGTTTTGCGGTGGCCACATCTGTGACCTTTGGCATTCCAAGTGCATCTCTTTTGAGGGGGCCTGCGCGCGAACCCTAAAGAACTGGTGCCGCGCTTTATACTTAGGCACAGTGGTACTGGAACTCTATAGACAGAGGGCGCAGAAAATCAGGAACATCATGGGAGGATTGGGGTTTTAGAAGCGTGAAAGAGGCTTTGACCCCAGCTGCTAGGACGGCGTTATAATCATGTGTGCTCACAAGAAGGACTTTTCCAAGGTCGCTGAATTCGGGCAACTCGCGATAATGAGTTCAAGCGCTCCAAAACAGGCCACGGGCCAGGAACCTGGGCTTCAGATAGAGCTTCGCGAAACTGGCGGAGTTTCTGGCGTTGAGCGCACGTTCGCCCTGAAGGGCAATACGCTTCAAGTGATCGACAAAGGCCGTATCAGCTTGGAACGTCACGTTCCAACTACAGTAGTCCGATCTTTCGCCGACCAGGTGAAGGCTCTCGAAAGCATCGGACCGAGGCGTAGTTATGGTCGCTATAATTACAATTCCGATATTATTACAACTCAGCTAGAGATTGTCGATGATTCAGAGGCCTTGGAAATGCAGGTCATCTCAGATCCTAGAGACCCGGCTCCCAATCAGTTCTGGGAAATTGTCAATGGCTTGCGCAAACTAAGTAGAATAGACTTACCTACTGCGTCCGATTTTTGAACGCTGCTCGGATCAATTGTTCGTGTTCTCCCGTTTTCTCATTTCCTTTCGGAAAAAGAACCCGATCTGCCTGCACGAGAGCGTCCACGCCCTGTATGATTGTCCTCCATGGCCCAAGGTAACTAAGACTTTGCAGAGCTATGGCATCCGCCGCCTGACCGGCCTGCTGTCGAAGATCCCACAGGAGGCCGGCCCAAATTGTGCCGATCTCGTGTTCGTCGCCTGCAAAGGAACGAGGGAATTTAGCTTGGTTTGCACAACTCCGCGAGCGGCCCGGAGCGAAGTACTCTCCGATCGCAGGATCATTCATTACGGTCGCTGCAAAATAATCGCTAAAACCTTCACTCATCGCTCGAGAGGAGTCGTGAAGCTTGGCGCGGCCCAATTCGCACATACTATCCGAAACCGCGTGGCCAAATTCGTGAAGTACAAGGTCTAGACACCGCGAGGAGCACCGTGGAATGTCGTCCGTCGTATCTCCAAAATATAGCTCACCATTGTCTGGTGCATAATAGGCATTGTTTTGCGCGTCTTGGACGTGAACATTTGCTTTTATGGGTTTGAATCGCGTCTCGTTCATCAACGATTGGGGCGATGCTTGAGCTAATCTATTGATCGCGTCCCAACAAACTTGCAGGAAATAATAAATCTGCGGCTCATCGAATTCGCTCTGACGTGGCTCATACAGAAAGTGGCCGTTTGGAGAAGATACTCTGGATTGGTCTGGGCCCCAGATTTCAGTTCGCGGCCCCGTCAGTGCGATGGGCGGATTTATAAGTCCGATCAATTCGAGATCTTCAACCGAAGGACTACGGAGAGGATCGACTCTGTAACCGCTAGCTTTTCCTGAAGCTCCGCTAGCGATGTTGAATAGTCCTAAGATCTCGCCATCCAAGCCGACAAAGCCCCGCCAATCGCCTAAGGGTCGCCTTGAAATCGCTCGCACGAGGTAGCAACGATGTAGCTCGCACTCCACCGGGAGGAAGAGCTCTTCGGCGCGATAATAGGCCAGATCGTCAACCGATTTGCCGAGAGTGCTGGCGACAACATCTATCGCTTCTTTGAGTCCAAGTTTCTTGGATAGTTCGGGTATGTCAAGATCCTTTGGTGCGGGCGTACCAGCTATTGCATACGCCATTCCTTTGTGGTCGACGTGTACAGCAAACTGGGCCCCGTAGATGGGGAGGCCTTCGATGGTCTGCTGTACGCGGACGACGTTTCCGGCTAGCGACGCGTTCGTCGATTCTACAGAGAAAGCGCCGATGAGTCCCAGACCGTCTCCAATTTTGTGAATGGTCTCCTGCAGATTTCCTGAAGCCTCGCTAGTCCCGATGTGTCCGATATCGCCCGCCACAAACAATCGCCCGGGTTCAGGAAGGTTTTCAACGGCGGTCATGGGAGAACCCATGGCCTTGCTTATGTTGGCCGCGGCCTCGGCGGACTCGACGTTTTGCCACCCCGCCGCCACCCTTGAAAAATTGGCACAGAATTTCTCATGCTCCATCCAAGCGTTAGGAAGGGCCAGGGGATACGCTGCATTTCCTTCTAACACGGACTTCACCTTAGCTTCTTGTGGCGCCGCTCCATCTGGGCTTGCATTCATATTCCTATCCTCATCGTATTGTAGAACCGTGGTTTGATTGGCTTGTCATTTCGGAATGAAGTCGTCTCGTACGCTTGAATCGCTATTCCGGCAGGATTTGGGTCGCGGTCGCCTGGAACAAATATAAAGCTTATGAACCCTCGTCAAACCTCACGACGCAAGTTACGATAAACGACTTGTCTAGCGCAATATTAACGTGTACGGTATTTCACGGCAAGGGGACATATCCAGCGTGCTGCCATTTCGCGACTCAAGATATCATTTCGCATTTCTGCTGCTCGCCTTCCTCACCATTGCGGCTAGGCCACTGCTGGGACAACCACTCCCCCAAATCCAAGCTGAACTTGTGCCCTACGACCTGTCAACGAACAAATCTGCGATGCTTACGGTAACCGTGACTTGCCCTACCGCCACTCCCGACTTGAGCCTTCAGGTGCTTGCGCCGATAGGTTTTACGGTGACGGCCAGAAGCTCCGCACAACTGGGCAACTGCTCTGGAATGAGGGCTGCCACCTTTGAAGTGGATGCGCCGCATACATACGTGAGTTCAGCGAGCTGGAAAATACTAATACTTCTATCCGATAAGAATGGACAGGTTGCAAGTTCAGTTTTGCCTTTCGAGTACCACTCTGGCATTTCCCTTTGGTTGTATTTTACGGTTGGCCTCGCCGGGATTGCGTTGGGCTACGTCGTGCGACTGATTGTTGATTCACTGAATAACCTTCCTCGGCCTGTCATAACTGTAGCGGCTGCCGGGCCGGGCGGGGCTGTCGTACCAAATCTAGGGAGGTTCACGGACTTCATAAAGAACCATTACTACTTCATGGATTTCCTGGTGACCTTCGTACTTGGATTTCTCGCCTTGGTAGCCCTGGTGAAAGACAATCACACCCCGGACTCAGGCCTATACTGGTATTCGGCGTTCGGCTTTGGATTCGGGATTGGTTTGCTCACAAACAGCGACCTTATAACACGATTGAGGACAAAGTAATCGTCGAGCTCCACCAATCTAAGGGGTAACACAAAATGTCAACAAAACTCGAAGACGTTGTCGTACTTTCAAGATATCGGCCCAAACTCAAAGCGCTCGGCTACAAAAGCGTTGAGTCTTTCGTTGCGTCCGCTCGAGTTGCTGCCCGAGAAATGTCCGGCTACCTCAAAGAGGATGTTGACGCAATCCTTAGCCAGCTACCCGATAACTTCCGCAGCCAAGCATTCCCAGCCTCCCTGCCGCCGGCGTTTTCTCTTGGCGTGGATCTGGCCAGCATTCCACGAACCTACGCCGCGTTTAGTTTTGCAATGGCTACCCCCGGCGTCGCTGCGCTCCCCGCAAATGTAAACTGGATTAGCCAAATGCCGCCGATTCATGATCAGGGTCAAAGGGGTACGTGTGTGGCATTCGCTGCGCTAGCGGCCGTCGAACATTATCAGGGGAGCCAAAACCAGTATCAGGACATGTCTGAACAGTTTCTATATTGGAACTGCAAGCAGAATGACGGGAAGCCAAATGGTTATGGGACATTTCTCGCGGTTGCCATGCCCTTGCTACAGCGAGACGGATGCTGCCTTGAATCCGATTGGCCTTACAACCCAACTGTTATCCCTGGCAGCGAGGGCCAAGACCCGCCCCCAAGTGGCGCCCAATTACAAGCATTACAATACAAGGTAAGCCCATACAATCAGCTTGCTCCGACGTCTGTGCCGGACTTGAAGAACGAGTTGGCAAGACAAAGGTGTGTCGCATTTGATATCCCAGTTTATAACTCGTGGTATCAAAACACAGAGGTTGCTCGTACGGGTGAGCTGACACTCCCTATTCCTAGCGAAAGGCCCGTCGGCGGACACGCGATGTGTCTCGTGGGCTACGAAGACTTACCTGGGGAAGAAGAGATAGGAAGTGGCAAATTCATCCTTCGAAACAGCTGGGGTACGACGAGTTGGGCTTCTCAGTCGCCTTATGGCGCCGGCTACGGGACGATTCCCTATGCCTATATTGCCCGCTACGGACAGGAGGCGTACTCTATCTATTGATTGGTTCTTGAGTTTTGCAATTTCTGTGGAGCAGTCGTGTCATTGGCTTTTCTGAGTAAGCTCGGGTTGGATGACGACGAGTATAGGAAACTGGCCAACTTGGGCGCCTCCACTCCGGCAGCTCTGTTAGGTGTACGCCGCGCGGCCCCCAAAGCGTTTGATGATTTGCTCGGAGCGACGCGAGCTCGCGAGGTGACTGCTCGACTCGAAAGTCTATTAACCTCAGAGGAGCTGGAACGACAGTCGTTGGCGCAACCTCCCAACATGTATCCTTTGGGAGCAATGCTCGGAACCAAGCCCGAAGAACTTCCTCGGCCTAAATACGATATCGTAGAACGAGATCGGCTATTTAACGAACTTCGGTCGCTAAGGCAGTCTCGTCATCCTTCGCAGGCGGATAAAATGAGGATGGCTGAACTAGAACGTCGTCTGAACGCGCTCCTCGAGTCCAGGTAGAAAATTGGTTGCTAGCGCTCCATTACTGCTTTCTTGGCACAGCCGAATGAAATATATGCCCGTCTTTGTTCTCAATGATTTACGCGGATGTTAGTGGTGCCATTTTCGTGCTGTTTCTTCGTGTTCTGTTCCCAATCTGTTCCCCGACTTGTTCTCACCTTAGACTAGGTGACGAAGACATGCACGAGAAACGAGAATTCGATCGGAAAAAGGAAAAAAGGACAGACTCAATCACAGAAAATCGGCGCTCTTTCCAGATTAATTCAATTAATTCTTAGCCGTTCCCCCGACTCGAGCTGGGTTCATCCTCAAATTTTGGCCATTGGATTAAGATGCCGCCGCAGAAATCATTTTCCCGTGCCCGTCAAGCTGACCGTTTGCGGTGTGTTGGACGCGTTGTCAGCGATCTTTATCGAAGCGGCTCTTGATCCCGCGCTCGTAGGTTTGAACGTTACTGTAATTATGCAGCTGCCACCGCTCGGAACCGAGGCACCACAAGTATTTGTCTGCCCGAAATCGCTGGCATTTTCGCCTGAAATCGTGATCCCGGTGATCGTAAGCGCTGCCGTGCCGGAGTTTGTAAGCGTGACATTCTGGGGCGCTCCCGCTGTGTTAACAGTCTGAGTTCCGAAAGTCAAAGTTGATGGGCTTAAGGTCGCGGTCGGGGCTGAAACGGCGAGACCGATGCCTGTCAATCCAATGCTTTGCGGACTCCCGGGGCCGTCGTCTGCAATGCTGACTGATGCCGTTCTGGAACCCGTGCCTGTCGGTTTAAATGTCACCGTAATTGTGCAGTCCGCACTGCTCGCGACCGATTTGCCGCATGTACTTGCCTGAGTAAAATCCTCAGGATTCGTGCCCGTGAGTGTGACAGCCGTGACCGCCAGGGCGGCTTTTCCTCTATTAGTTAATGTGCTCGATTGCGCCGTACTCGTCGTCCCAACCGTTTGATTTGGGAATGCGAGGGCGGAGGGTGTTATTGAGACGACTTGTAGTACTGTCATGTTTAAGCTCGTGGCCTGAGGAGCCCCCCCTTTTAGTTCGTAAAACACTTTGTTGTTGCTCGCTTTAAGCTGTTCAAGGTCTTTTAGCTTGAATGAAACAGTCGCCTGTGAAGGATCAGCTCCGGAAATTGCTGAAGTACCGACGGCATATACGTGATCATTTGGATCCACGGCATTTTCAAGGATTATTTGCGCAACCACTTGGAGATTCGTTCCCTTCATGGAGCACGTGATGGAATCCCCTGTAACCTGCGTCAAATCGATCGTGGCGCTATTAGTGGGAGGGCATAAGATGCTTGAAATTTGTGCTTCGGATGGCGTTTCGCTGATATGCGCGCCGGAAACTATTACATACGTGCTGTTATTTAGTCCCAGAAGCGCAAGCGCGCTCCAGTCTTTGTAGTTCTTTGCTTTTTTAAGAATGAAATCCGCGCCCGGATCAATTGTCTTAGCACCAGTCTTATAATAGTAGATATGTTCCCAGTCGATTTGGGTCAAGGAGTGAACGGGCAAGAATGTATCGAAGGTCGCGGAATCGTTTTTGGACACAATAACCTTACGGGATTGTGAATTCGAAAAAGCTGCTGAATCAAGCCGAGCGATTTGTTCAGCTGTGTGATCTTTCAGAAATTTGTTGAGCGCCGGTATAAACGCACCCGAATATATTCCCGCAGCGTCTTTGAAGGAAGGGCCACCGACCGGCACACTAGCTGCTGAGACGATACTGCCTACAAGCGTGGCCAAACGCAGCCAGAAGGCTCTGGAAGACCATCCTTCTTCGGCGGTGAGCGCAACGCCATCGATAGTTGCCTGATCCGTGGACGACCCGAATCTGTTGAAAATTCCCGGCTGAGTATCTACCGCGAGTTCGACGTCATGAACCAGGAATTGTTGCTGGTTGTTTAGATTCCGCACGGTAACCTGGACAACGATAAAATTGTCGGCGATTTCTCGCCCAAAGGCCCATCTTGTGATATTCCACGGCAGTACGGACATTCCGCAACTGACATCCGGTGGCCTCTTGATTGGGCTGTTCTGCAAGACAGTCCTTGTCACGCTATTAGCCACAGCTTCGGCCGCATTCTTCTTATCCTCTGAAGGCAAATTACTACTCTGCAAAGCTGTTTCGGCTGAACCTTTAATGAAGGCGTGGACGCTCTCTGGCGTTAGGGCCGAAAGCGTAACTCGCGGCAACGCAGATATGAGCTGAGATCGTACTTCCGGGGACAGAGACGAGCCCTGAATCGCTTCTCTTGCATCGGACTGTGCCGCTTTCTCCAAATCTGGAAATTTCATCGCCCGAAAGTTCCGGCTCTGGTCTAAATCAAATAAACATGGCACGAAGTCATCAATAAGACTTGGATCGGAATGAAATGCGGCATGCTGGGGATATGCCCACCTTCCCGGATCTGGCGGGGCTGATTGCCCGTTTGCCTTTGAGGACACCAAAGTTACCAGTAGTATGAACGTCCCCGCCGAAAGAGATCGTTTACGCATCAGTGGGCTCCCGACTTGGAATCTGAATCGCTCTACTAAACCGAACTCGACAGCAAACAAGCACAAAGCTCTTCACTTCGCCGGGCGAGTCGTCCCTGTACCTCGCCTATTTATGGCCTTCTTTTTGCGCACCGATTGAAGCGTTTGTGCGGGATAACTCGTCGTCGCAAAGAGTTCGGAAGTGTTCTGAAAATTTAATCGAAATCCCCCAAACTCATCTTTGGCCACATCTTCGTCAAACTGGAAGGGCGGTTGAGCATTAGACGGGCCCTGACGAATGTCCCAGTCCTGATAACGTTGCGAACCCTGCCATCCCGAAGACTGTGAGAGCCACCCGAACCTTGCCAATCCGGCTTGCTTTAGCGCAGCGCATACAGCTCCGGAACCATAGACTCCCACCGAGTAAACAGGCCCATTCGTGCTTGCAGCAAAAGAGCGCGAGAGGCCGTCAAAATACGGCGCAATCCTCTGAGAAAACAAAGTCTGCGAGGCATCAAAATCGACAGCAAAATAAATCGCGCTGTCCTCGGGCTGCCGGATTATTTCTGTTGCGTACTTATACGCGTACTCGCCATCAGCCAAACCTTGCTCCGCTGAGAAGTATTCGGGAATAGCGAGGAGTTCCCAGACTGCGACGATTGTGAACCCAGCCAGACTCAAGTCGTGAGCCTCACGCGGTGTCAGAATCTTCGCGGGATTCCTTGTTAATCGGAGATTGCTGTAATAGCGACCGATAAAGGTTACGCTTAAAGCTTGGAGGTCAGATATATATTGAGCAACGTTAATCGATGCGTCTATACCACGGATCATATTTCGACCTAGCCGTTCACAGTTGAGAGACAAGGAGAATGGCCGGGATTCTAGCAGTTCATGCTAGGTAAGTACCACAGCTTTTATTACCTTTTTATAGATAATTACTGGCCTTAAGTACTAGGATCGTAACAGCTTAGGTATTTTGATGAACTGCGCTCGGTTTATGAGCTGTAAGAAGAAGTAGACCGTCTTGCCTTTCAATGACTTACGTAAAGATTCTTACCGGGTGTTCGATGCTGTGTTCCCGGTTTGTTCCTCAACCTGTTCCCTGCTCGGGAATGGGATCGGCTTCACCAGCGGTCGTGCCAAAGTTATGAAGACAGAAGAAAGGCAAATTTCTAGTCGCGACAGGAAGAAGGTGCGACGCGATCTTGAGAGGTTGCGGTGTGATACCTCGTGGTCACACTAAGGAAGTGAGGAATGGAGATTCGTTTCTTGCCCCTCATCTGTGCGCCTATTGTGCGATGAGTGCGCACAGCACGGAGGAGTCGCGTGCGTCGTGTGGCACGGTGCGACATGCTTCGTCACTGAAGGGGTGCTTGTTAGAAATGCTTTTCTCTACTAAATTGTTGCTGGAATGTAGCGTCTAAACTCGGCTGGACTTGGCCGCCTGACGGCAGGAAGAGATTGATCAAGCAGCCTGCAGCGAGTCTGCGACGGCTACAAGACTCCGGTTGGACACAAGACAGAAAGACAGAATGATTCATTGAGAACTGATCCAAAAGATCGCGAAAGTACGTATGGGGGCTTGGCTATGGGCAGGCCCCATGGCCTTTCGACTTTACGATCGAACAGAAAGATAATTTTTAATGATAAGCTTTACTACGGGGCTGATAATCAGCCCCAAGCCGACCAGTAGAACTGAAACGCCTATCGTAAAAGTGTGCTCGCTTACCAGCCTTTGAACCGATGAAAGTTCTTTCGCTCCTGCCGACAGTGCCCAGCTGATGACATTTCTCAGATACCCGGTGAGTGACAACCCGATTATCACTAATGTCAGTCCTAAAGCCACAGGCCAGCCGTCCACGACAAAAGTGACGAAGCTCCAAAGGAATACCTTACGTTTGAAAAGTGAAGTCCAAAAATCACGACCTAACCAAGTGGTTAACGTAGCTCCAATAGCTATAATAACTGTAATTATTTGAGCCTGCTTTGCCTTTGCAAGTTGACATTCGAAGACACCGGCAAAGCGCCGGATGGTCTAATTGGGACAAGCCAGCAATTTCGAGAATTGGAAAAAATTATGCGGAAGTGTGGGATCGATCGCGCAAAGTGGGAGTCCTGGGCGCTAAGGAGGCTTCGACGCCTTCCGCTCGAGCTTTTCCATGGAGCGGTGTTGCACACGGCTCTCGGCTATGGCGCAACCCAGGTCGCGAGGTGGTTGTTCAGTTTTCCAAACCGGGGAGAGTTGACATCAGCCAAACTCGAAACAATCCATCGGTACCTAAAGCCGCTCTATAAGCACCTCCTCACGGACTCTAATGAGATGTTCACCGCGGCTATGGACTGGCGACAGGCTCATATGGATGACAAAACAACAAGTCTGCTGATATCCGTTCTCGATTTCGGTGATCCCCGCCGCAAGAACGCCACCCGGGCCGCCTGAGCGGGCACTTCGGTGCACTGATCAACGCATCGCATTTTTCTTGACCCAGCTAGTACTTATGTTAATACCTCCCTATGTAACTAATCTGAGGAGGTGAAGAATGAAAGACTCGCAAGGGCAAGAAGACTCGGAAGGCGAATACGTAATCACGCTACAGGACGGTACCCCGTATTTGGAGGTCGTCTCCGGCCTGCAGAAGATGGTGCGTCGAGGAAAGGAGCGGGAAGCGCTGACATTTGCCTTGTCACTCTTTGACAGCGGCTTCGGATTGGCGCTGGCTAAGCGACTTGTCATGATTGCAACGGAGGACATTGGCCTCGCGGCTCCCGAGGTCGTGTCCCAAGTCTGTACGCTAAGCAGTACTTGGATTCTATTGCGGAAGGAGAGCCCCAGAGGAATGCCCGAGCCGCTGCCCCTGATCATGGCGGTGATGTTGATGTGTCGATCAGACAAAAACCGCGAAGTTGACGATTCTTGCGTTGTCATGCGAGAGACGATGCGCCGGGGCACGGGAGATTCGCCCAAGCAAGTCATCCAGGAGTGGGAAGACCTGGTCGTCGATAGCCACACAAGCCGCGGGAAGCAGCGCTTAAGGTTGCAGGCAACGCAACGAAATATTCCCTATGAGCAGCTTGCGTGGCACGAGTTTTACCAGAAGGGAGCGGTCGTGCTTCCGCTTAGAAAGATCGCTGGTAACGCCTGGGGTCATGGAGGCCTATGCGCTGTTTGGACTTGATTATGATGAATGTGTATCTCCGGACTCGGCTACGTCCGGCGACTAAGCTTCAGGAAAAACGGCCGCTACCTCCTCTCATCAATCCTCTTGCCCATTTGCCTGCTTCTTCTCATCGACCCACTACTTCCTATGGATCTACAACCACACATGATTGCTCACTTTCTCCCTATATATTGTTACCGACAAGCCCCAGCCAGGAAAGTGACGCGTACCGCATAACTCCAGTATTTTCAATTACATAGGTGTCTGATCCGACAGTAGGTATCACCCGGATCCAGGAGAAGGTCAAAAATGGAGGGCGAGCTAGGTTACTGAATTCTCAGAACTTAAGGCCCCGAAAGCGCCGATTTTGTGGGCTGCCCTCGCTTACGGTCTAGAATTCCAGATGGTAACTGATCAGTTTACGGTATTTGTCTCGATAACATTTTCCTTGACAGCGATAGGGTCAGAAGGCATATTCCTCCTAGGTGGTGGGTGGTGGACGGTTGGCACGGCTGCTGGGAAACCCAGCCGAGGGCCGACCTAGATTTGCCTTCCTCATTAAGTCGAAGGGTTAGCCAAACAAACTGAGCTTCGCACGCGGCTGCGGGACGCGTTTGAACCTGGTGTGCCTTATCGCCAACAAATACAAGGAGATAGAATTGAAAACTATTGGAAGCTCGACGGATGAACCGTCCGAACCTGAAATCGATCATATTGAAGTTGAATTTCGTCCGAAGCTCCTTACGGTGGCTGAGGTTGCTGCCAGGCTTGGTGTCAAACCGAGCTGGGTTTACGCCCACGCTGATGAATTGGGTGTGTATCGGATGGGAAAATATCTGCGCTTCTCTTGGGATCGCGTGGTCAGTGGGATCGAAGCAATGACCGCGACTCGGTAGTCAAACAACCTACCTTACGACGTAATTTAAACCCAACAATTTCTTTCATTTCCGAAGAACTGGGATCAACTTGGGATCAAAATTCTCAATAACTTTCCAGGCAGCGGCGGAGCCTGTCTCTGCCGCCCCCTTCAATGAAGCGTTGGCGACCGCCGCTAAAGACGAATCGAAAGATTTGGCACTCCAAAAACGACAACCTCAGTTTGTGTAAGGCATTGTAAATATTGGGCATAGGCCTAATCGGAGCGTGAACCAGAACATCGAAAGATGGACTTGGGATAGACAAGCTTGGATTGTTTTCGCGAAAAAATCTCTTGACCCAGCCAGTTAGTGTGAAACAAATAAACTCAGATGAACCAAAACGGAAACATATGCGAGATCCAGAGGCAGGGAGGACTCAATCTGATTCCCTGCTCTGCTCCGCGATCTATTTCCGGTGTGGCGTTCATCGCAGAGAGGCAAAGGCGGGTCGTTACGAAAGGAGAAATGAAAAAAATGACTCGCCAATCTTTTCAAAAGGGCCACGTTTCACGGCCGATCCGAACGAGCAACGGAGAAACCATCTTCAAAATCCGCTATCGGTTACGGACGGCTGAGGGGAAATGGAAGCAAAAGTCGGAGACCCTGCGAGGAGTAAAGGGGAGAAAGGAGGCACGGGCGATCCTGGAACAGCGAATCCAGGAAATGACGCCCGAGAAGCTCTTGGCTTCTGAGCTCACTCTAAAGGGTTTTATCGAGGCTTACTGGCGGCATTATCTTGACCGAAAGTGCGCAAAACCTTCGACGCGGGCAAATTACGAGTCTGCATTGCGGGCACACGTACTTCCAGTTCTTGGAGATTTGCGAATCACGGATGTTGTTCCGCTGCACATCGAGAACTTCCTGCAGCAGAGGCTGTCAACGGGGCTTTCCCCAAAGACGGTTCTCAACCTGGTAGCTTTGCTGCAATGCATTTTCTCGGTGGCTGTGGACAACGATCTGATCACTCGTTCGCCGGTTCGCAAACGCCACAAGCCAGTTGTCCAAAGACGCGAGAAACCGATTTGGACAGCCGATCAGGTGCGCTTGATCCTTGCAGCTGTCCCGGCTCGCTATCGTGCGTTATTCGCAACGGCAGCGCTAACCGGGGCTAGATTGGGCGAACTCCTCGGACTGCAGTGGAAACATGTTGACCCGAAACAGAGGAAACTAAGAATTGAACAAAGCCTCTGGCAAGATCAATTACTTCCACCGAAGACAGCGGGGAGTGTCCGTTCAATCCATTTCGGCGACGGCCTAGCAAGTGTTTTCGCCGAACACTCGCGAACCGCCTGTCGCACGGGCGCCGATGACTTCGTCTTCCTCTCACCAACGGGAGCTCCACTGCATCCGGATGTCTTACGAAAGGACGTGCTCGTTGGATCGACTTGGCATCCCGAGAAAGTCAGGGGCGTCAGGTTTCCATACGTTCCGGCATTCCGCGGCAAGCTTCATCAACTCTCAAACTGGGAATTTGAAGCTCGCCCAGAAGCTGCTTGGGCACGCTACGATCGACATGACGGCCAAGATCTATATTCACACCACTCCTGAAGAGGAACGGGCAGCTTCTGTTGCATTGGAGCGAGCAATTTACGGTGATTTGTTCCCTGATCTGTTCCCTGCTGGGAACAACTCTAGTGTCGCGGCAGCAACACTGAACTAGGGAGTAAGAACGAAGGTGACTGCAACTTTAAATGAGAAGGGCGCTTAGAGGATTCGCCTCTTAAGCGCCCATGGTTGCGGGGGTCAGATTTGAACTGACGACCTTCGGGTTATGAGCCCGACGAGCTACCAGGCTGCTCCACCCCGCATTAGAAGTGTAGCGGAGCAATAGCACGGCGTCAAATCTACTGCCGTGCATTAAGTTGGAGCGAACGTCCGATGCGAAATACGGCTTATCAAAAAATGGGCGGACTCAGAGATCTATAGATTCAATCTCTGCGCCCGCCGTGTGTTTAACCAATCTAAGCTGTGAACCGCACGAGCTGCTTACGGCTTCTTCGGAACGGCGCCCGCATCGAACAAGTCGGACAGATCCGTCGCGTTGGCTGCATCACCGAGATACGGCCCCACATGAAAGATATTCTGCAAGGTGCGCAGATCGGAAGAATGCGTGTAATTCACGGAGCTGGCGTAGGGACGGCCGCCGACGTTCTTGTGAGCGCGCGAGGAGATGATGATTTCCCCAATGGTGTGGTTGAAATCGTCCGGATTGTCGCCCGCGACGCCGTCTGATTCGGATTCGTCAAACCAAATGACGATGACGCCGTGGTTCTTATAGGCATTCGACGCCATGATGACTGGGACAATTTGGCGAAGGAAGTCATCACCCTGCGAGATTTTCGCCGGATCGCCGGTCAGCCCTTTGTAGCCTGCACTGAGCGTCGTGTGCATATCATTGAACTGGTTGGGCGTAATCCAGTTGTAGTCGGCGACCGTGTCATTCGCGAGGTCCACCAGCAGCTGTTGCAGCGGCGCATAATTTGAGGACCGTGGATTTAAAGGAGTCGCATTGTTGCCACCGTTGGTATCGCTGAAGAACAGCACGGGATTGTGCTTGGCCGCGTAGTTGTACTGGTTGGCGCCATTGAACTGATTCACGGTTCCGGCGGCGAACACACCCGAGAAACTCGATAGTGGAACGGTCCAGTCAAATCGCGGGAGAGCGACGTTGCTGAGTTGCCCGGATCCGTTCGGTGTCAGGTCGATATCTTCTTGATAGGACTTCCAAGTTCTTCCAGCCTGTGTCAGCAAATTGCTGAGGTGCAGAGAGGTGTTCTGGTTCGTTCCGCCAGTATAAGGATCATTGTCGTTAAGCACGCCGAAGTTTGTGCCAGCTTCGGCCCAAATGTAATTTGGCTCGGAAGGATGAATGTGTGGATTATTTTCGTTCGGAGTCGACAGAACGTTGTGATAGGCAGTGGCGTAGGAAACTTGAGAACTGATGTTAACTTCGGCGCCATCGATGATCTCGACGGCGGTTCCATTCACGAGAGCGTTGACGAAGGGTGCGTTCGGATTTTGATAGATTTGCTGAATGCCGCCGGTGAATTGATTCGCCGGCTGAGTCCAGTTATGGTTTTCCATCGCGATCACAAAAACGGTTTTGACCTCTTGGGCGCTCGTACTTGTACTACCAATGGCAGCCAGGCCTGCAAGCATTGCGAGCGTTAAGAGACGGTTAGCGTAAGACATCAAGTACCCCCTAGGGAAGATTGCGGCGGACGTCGGAGCTGATTCAGATCGCGCCAGATGATCTGGGCCACGGCGCGCCACACACCAACGAATAACAAGCCAAGTTTGCAGGGGATGATGAGAATGTTACGCGAAGAATATTCGGCGGAGCACATACCACCTGACAAAATTAAGACAAAAATCATCTCTTAATTGATATACGCTCGCAGTTAAAATGCTGTGGCGCGACCATCGACCGCTAGCGCCGTTCTAGAGGATTCCGGACAATTTGAAAAAACGCGCCGCAGCTTCCCTGGTGTTGTGAGGAGTATTTTAGAAGGGGGAAACTTTGCCGGACGAGAAGTTTATTTCCTTGATGCCTCCATCTTCTTGCGGAATGCGGGCAGCCCATCCTAACGTAGCGGTCTGTAATCGACTTGTTAGCATATGTCGGCGATGCGAAGCAGAGCGCTGCGCAATCTCTATCTGCTTGTTGTATTTGCGCTGCTGGAAGTCGGCGAAGCGGCAGGAGACGCGGTTGCCGCTGCGGCTTCCTTGATGAGCATCGCCCACCGTGGAAACGCATAGTTCCCTGCCACGTCGTCAATAATGTTTACCTGGCACGTATAGAAGCCGGGCTTCAGCGTTTGCAGTGGCAAGTCAAGTTGGAAAACCACTGCTTTGCGCTGTGGTACGGTTACTTCCGTTGCGGCGATTGGTTTTGATTCATACACCTTCACGTCGCCTTGCAAAAATTCCACGCTGGTCAGCACGCGAATGGATTCGCGTTGGTCTTTGTTGGACGCCTTGCCCTGATCGTTGTTGGCTTGGCCACCAGCGGCTGGCGTGGCGTTCGTTGCAAGCGCGTGAGAAATCTTCCCTTTCGCCGCATCATACACCTCGAATTGCAGATACAGATGCTGGTCCTGCGTAAACACGTGTGCCACGTTGGGAACAAGCTCCGTCTGATCCCCCACCAGCGGATTCGTGGACTTGTTCTTGCCGCTAGCCGGGACGCGAAGACTACTGAGCACAACCGAACTGCTACGCAGCGGAACCTTGCGCAAATCGGGAATCTGCACATCCGTTTCAAAAGTTCCCATCCGGCCGGTGCGATTTTCCCGCACAACAAATCGCAAGTGGTAACTGCCAGGCGCAAGCACAAAGCTTGTGTTGTACTGCACATTCTTGCGGCGAACCTGTTGCGTGCTGTCGACGGCGAGTTTCACCGTGTCACGCAGTTGGCCGACTTGAAATTTGCCGCCTTCCAGAACAAGGCCCGCGATATCAAGCGTGGCGTTGTCCTTATCCTTTTCCTGTACAAACGGAATCTGCGAGCCCGGCACAACCAGCGACACCGAAAGAAAATAGTGCGAATCGTCACGGCGGAAATACGAAGCGCCTGCATAAACGGCCACATCAGTCGCAGGAAGATCAGAAGCAAGCTCGTCCTGAATCTGCTGTTCGCGGTCCGTACGATTTAAATGTTCGAAGTCCCGCCCGGCATAGTATCCCGCGCGATATTCAAGCTTTATGTCCGGACGATTCAATACAACCTTGATGCGGCGGAATCTGCCATCCTTCCAATGATTCGAGCTCGTGTAACCAAGAATGTAGTAAGCCGAAGTGTCTTTCTGAACTTGAGAAAAAACGCCGCTGAAGTCGTTCGAATCAAAAAACGCTTTGCCGCCGGTGTCCGCTGCAAGCGTCGATAGCGTTTCCTGTGTCGTGGCATTGCTGTTCAGGTCATTCAGAATCGAAGCCCCCGTATACGCCGACTGCCCATGCAAGCTGGCGTTCTGCGCTTCGCCTCCCGCGGGAAGAGCCTGCAAGCCGCGGACGTCGATCGGATAAATCGCGACGTTCGCTTTGACGGCAGCGGCAGTCGCAGCGCGCAGCGCCGACTGATTGTCCACACCTGACTGGCTGATTCCGTTGCTGAAGTAAATCAAACTCTTTTTTTGCGACAGTTTTCCGACCGACTGAACAAGCGACTGCAGTGCGAGCAGCTTGCGGTCCGCGCTGAATGTGTTGAAGTCCGTATCATCCGCGGTGAAAGCTCCACTCGTCTCGGCCGCCCCTTCAGAAGTTCCTGTGGTTCCATTATCGAAGCCCTGCCCGGAATCCGAATTGTAGGCGCTGAGCACGGAAAGTATTTTTGTTTTGTTGTCCGTGAAGTCGAGATCGAGCCGCATGTTCGTCGACAATGAAACGATGGCGATCAGATCCGCCGGCTGCATTTTCGAATTGACATATTTTTTTGCCGCGTCAACCGCGCGGTCGATCTGGTCTGGATCCATCGCTGAAAAGTCGAAGAACAGCATGATCAAACGCCGGTCGCGTGCGTCAAGGATAGGTTGTGCGGGCGCCGACGCACCGGCTGTGGGCGCAGCCGCTCCCTCGGTGCCGGTCGCAGTGGGCGTCGTTTGCCCGGCAAGCGCCAATTCTTCGATATTTTCAAAATCAAAGCTCGAAACCTGTTGCTTCTGCCCATCCTCAAGCACGGTGAAGTCCTCGCGCTTCAGATCTCGAATGAGATTTCCTTTTTTGTCGCGCGCCACCACATTCACAAGCACGAGTTCTGTCGTTGCACGTATAGCCGGTGCGCTTTGCTGCGATCCCACTTGTTGGGCAAGCGTCGCGAACGGAAGCTTCGCAACCAAGGCGGCAAGGCTGACGATGGCCAGGATTCTTCGGAGTACCATTCGATTCCTTCTCTAAAACCGGAAACGCGCGACGATCGTAATGCGCCTCATGTTGGCGGCGGACGTCACTTCGCCGAAGGCCAGCGAATTTACGGTCGTGTTGAGGCCCGTGAATTGAACGATATTAAAAATATTGTTGGCCTGAATACGTAACTCCAGTGCACGGGACTCGTGAATCTGAATTGTCTTGCTGAAGGCCATATTCAGCGAAAACTGTCCCGGCCCTTCGATAATGTATCGTCCCGCGTCGCCAAACGCGGAACCCGTTGAATTCACGCAGCTCGCGGAAATCGACGGCACGCAGAACGCCGCTGTGTTGAACCATTCAAGTGACGTTGGATCGCTAAGTGAAATCGATTGACCGGCCATGTAATTCGCTCGCTGCGAGCCGCTGACGCCACGGCTGATGTCGATACTTCCTCCACGCACGTTCGGCGTGAAATAAAAGCCGGAGCCCACCGTAGCACTACCGCTCCATTGCCAGCCGTTCAACACATGCGACAATGCGCCCTTCGACGCCAGTCGATGATTTTCACCAAACGGCAAATCGTACATCCAGCTTCCTGTGAACTTATGTCTCTGGTCGAAGCTCGAAAGACTGCGATCCGCCGCGATATCGAATGCGTCTTGCGCAACAACCACTCCGCCAAGCCCGATCGACGACGCATCATCGATGGACTTCGAGAAAACGTAACTGCCGCTGAATCCCAGTCCAGAAGACATCCGTTTGCGCACTCGAATCGACGCCGAATGCAGGACCGAATTCCCGGCGGACGATTCGTAAATGAAGGGCTGCGCGTTAGTGGTGACAATCGCTCGTTCGACGTCGAGTCGTGTTCCCTTTGCGCCGTTGTAGCCAACGTTCAACAAAAAACCTCGTGGCAATTGACGTTGCAAATCGAAATTCCATATCTGAACGTAGCCCAACCTATACTTCTGATCGATGGCGTAATTGTTGGTGACCGTCCCGGACGAAGTGCCCGGGAATCCGTTGACGAGTGTCAGATCACTCGTAGTGGGATTCGTGACCGAGTTCGTTTCCGTGATGGCAAAGGGTGGTTGAAACGCAAAATTCTGAATCACCGTTCCGTACTGCGCGAGGTTGTAGTTTATTCCGTACCCGAGCCGTACCACCGTTTGCTTCGACGGCCGCCACGCCAGTCCGAGCCGCGGCGCAAAGTTATTTCGATCCGGCTGAACAAGCGATGCCGGGAAGCTGCCAAAAGTCGGACCGGTTTGCCCTGGTTGGACGGCGCTCGCAAAAGAGAAGTTGGGACCGACATCCAGATTCACGATGCGATTATGAGCTTCCGTGTAGGGACCGTTGTATTCATAACGCAAGCCGAAATTCAGAGTAATGTTCGAACGAAGGCGCCAATCGTCCTGCACAAACAGATCGTAGGCGTTTGCACGAAAGTCATACGAGTCGGTTCCGGATTGCAAACTCGTCTGCTGCGGCAGCCCAATCAGAAAGTCCGCGAAGTCATAACCGGTGTTTGGCGCGGCCTGCGCAACACCACCGGAATAATCGCCCGTAGCAAATCCTGTAAAAACAAACGACCCGTTCGCAGTTCGCGCCGAACGAAAGCTTTGCAGGATGCGGCGGTAGTCTCCGCCAAACCGCCAGTTGTGCTTGCCACGGTTCCAAGCGACGGTATCGGAAATCGTGTACGTTTGATCCAGTTCGCGGCGCGGCGTGGGATCGCTCAATCCGCCAAAGCTCGTGAAGCTCAGGCCCGGTAACCCGAAGTCGAATGGATTGGTTGAAATTCCCGTGATCCCTGCGTTTCCAGCCACATCTTCGATCCCCGAGTACAAGTTCGTCGCAGAAACATGATTGTGGTTATAGTTGAATCGCAGATTGTTCGTCAGCCTTCCTTTGCCGTATACCCATCCAGTGCTGGCATTCAATCCTTGCGTGCTGTTTCCCCCGTTCAGCGAAGGAAATATGCCAATCGTGTCCGTCGAAGCGCGCGACCAATTCAGCCCGAAGTTAATGTTGTTCTGGTTGCGCCGGCGGTTTCCCCCGCCCCCGCCTACTCCGCCGCCGGGTCCGATCTGAAGGTTAGGAAAGGGACCTGTGCTCGAACCAAAATTGTGAATCAAGCGCAGGTTGACAGAGTCGGAGGTGCTCGCGCCCGAAGTCACATTATGAAAATTTTGCCCTGAAGCGGTCGTGGCAATGTTTGGCAGCGGTATGAATTGCAGCAGCGATTGCGCGGCGGGACTGATTTCCGCGGGATCCATCGCATTGAGCACGCCATTAAATTGATATTGCTGTCCAGTCTTGGGATTGAAAATTTGCACGGGACTCTTGTTGTTGTACGTTGCCGCGGAAAAATCTCCGCCGCGTTCTGCCAGCGTTGGAACGGTCGAATAGAAATCATACGGCGTGCTTCCGCGCGAGCCGTTCCATCCCGCAAAGAAAAACCACTTGTTGCCGCCCTTGAATAGCTTTGGAATATTCAGCGGCCCCCCGATGTTTGCTCCAAACCGCGCTTGATTGTAATCAGCGCGGTCCGTCGAAATTCCCGTCAATGAATAAGGACGCGCATCGAGCGCCGAATTGTCGTTTTGAAAATACAAAAATCCGTGCGGCTGGTTGACGTTGAACTTGCGTCCCATGTTTCCGATCATGATGGGCCCGCCACCTCCCGGCCCACCCGGTCCGCCGCCGGGACCACCTACGCCGCCCTGCCCACCGCCCTGGCCTCCACCTTGTAAATTCGCCCCGCCCTCGCGCTGCATCCGTTCGCGGAACTCTTGAACGCGTTCTTCCAGATCCTGCTCAGAACCGCCCCCAAAATCCTGTGTGCGGCCTTGCGCTCCACTGACGCTGACCGATTCAGTCGGACTGTCCGCGCCGGCGCCGTTCAATGGTAGTCCCGAAGCATCCCCTAAATTTCCTCCATTGCCGTTACTGCCTCCCGCAACTCCTTCGCCCGCCAGCGCGGAGAGCGTGCTATTCATTGCAAGGCTTTGAAATCCGCGGCGCGCGGTCTGCGTAGCGGTGTCCGATTGCTGCTCTTCTTGACGTGAAGCGAGGATGAGTTCTGTCTCGACTTTGCCGCTGGGACTTTCAGGATTCAGAACCACTTCCTGCGTCGCTGTTGCGAAGCCCATAAACTCAACGCGCACCACATAACGGCCACGCGGCAGCCCAGAAAATTGAAACGTTCCGTTTGTAGCCGTCACAACTGAATATTTCTTGCCAGTTAGGGTATTCGCGGCCGTCACCGTAACACCCGGCAGCAATACTTTCCCGTTACGCACGCTTCCAGAGATTTGGAACGACGTCGCCGGAGGTCTTGGCGGCTCTTGCGCGCTCGCGAGACACATCAGGCATACCGCGCCAATCAGGACCAGCGCAGCGAAAACGATCAGTCCTCGCAAGAACTTGTTCAATTAGGCTGCTCCGGAGGATTCTGTGGAGTCGCAGGCGGACTTGCAGGGGTCGCCGAACCTTGCGGCGCCGCACCTCGTGTTCCCTGGCCTTCGCCCATCTCCTGCATCCGATTCCATTGCTCCGGCGGGATCACGTTTACTCCCTTTGGTATAAACACGTCATTTGCGACAGCTCCTCGCGCGAAGATATGATCGCCCGGCTGAATGTCCGCCATCGTGATACTGTCGCGCCCGCGGCGCAGCGAAGTCTCCTCATTCAGCTCCAGCGTTTGCGTCACATGATCCGTCCTCAAAACCGTCAGCTTTGGCGGCTCGACGCTTTTTACTTCACCCACGACATAATCTTTGCCCATTGTTCCCGGCATCCCGCCGCCGGGCCCATTCATTCCTCCGCGGGCCGTGAATCCCGGCGGCACTAGCGCCACCATCAACGCTGTCGCCCCAGAAGAATCGCCCGAACCTTGTGAATCCTGGTTGGTTCGCACAATCACCGCATCTCCAACCTTGAAATCACCGATCTTTGCCGGCTGCCTCTCTTTGCGAAACTCAGTACTGCTCGTGAGTTCTATTGAAACTTTCGTGCCGTCCTGCCGCGTAATTTCCATCGCATCGTTCTGAATTCCCGAGATCTTCCCAAACATCGGCCGGCCGCGGCCTTGTTGCTTGCCCGGCGAAGCCTCAGGCTCACCTTGCATCGTAGTCGGCGGTCCTGGCGGTGCTGCGTCGGTATTCGGCTGTTGCGATTGTGCCCGTCCGTGCGGCACAAGAATCATCGTCAACAGAATTGCGACGAAGCTAACCAACATAACGCGCACTTTCATGTTGTCACCATGGCTAAAGAACTGCTCCGATCAGTAAGACGGTTGAAGTTCTGCCCTAGTTACTTAAAGGCTCGCTACTCAACGTGGCTCCTCCGATAGAATTCCCTATCTGCCAACGGAAAGTTCCCGGTAATAGCCCGCTTCCACAATCACACTCCGGCTCACGATAAGCACAATTTATCGTCTTGGTCATTTCTATTAATTGGACTGATTGACTCTCCTGCCGCAAGCTGTTACTTTACATGGCGGAAAGCGGTGCTGCCCGCAGCGGCCCGTGTTCAAAGAGCAATAAAAAATGACTCGCAACGCCATGACGACGCAGGACTCCACGGGATCCGTGAGGATGCAGGTCTGCGTCGTACCCGGAATTACACGAATTAGCCAAGTCGTCGAAATCGACGGCAACAGCGGGTGATGGCGGCTTAACAGCGAAGTTCCGAGAAACTCGGGCCATCATCCAAATCAGATGATGGCCCAAATTTTTTTGCAGTTCCGTATTTCTTGCAGCGATGGTTTAGCGACTCTTTCAGCGCTGAGCCAGTTTCCGGAGAACATAAGTGAGCGACGACAGCCCGAAACTGCGTAGCAAAGCTTTGATACAGGGAGCAAACCGCGCCGGTGCGCGCGCCATGTTGCGTGCCTCCGGCTTAAAGGATGACGATTTTTCCAAGCCGCTCATCGGCGTAGCCAACACCTGGATCGAAATTGGACCTTGCAACTATCACCTCCGCGAACTCGCTCAACACGTAAAGGATGGCATACGCAAAGCGGGCGGCACACCGCTTGAGTTCAACACTGTTTCGATTTCCGACGGCATCACCATGGGTACCGAAGGAATGCGTGCTTCGCTGATCAGCCGCGAAGTGATTGCCGACTCCATCGAACTTGTCACTCGCGGAAACCTCTTTGATGCCCTGGTTGTCCTTGTCGGATGCGACAAGACCATCCCCGGCGGCATTATGGCCCTTGCCCGCCTCAACATTCCCGGACTCATTCTCTACGGAGGCTCCATTGCTCCCGGTGAATTCGAAGGCCACCCGGTAACCATCCAAGACGTGTACGAAGCGATCGGTTCGCATTCGAGCGGCAGGATGAGTGATGCCCGCCTGCTGGCACTGGAAAAATCGGCTTGCCCTGGCGCCGGCGCCTGTGGCGGCCAGTTCACCGCAAATACGATGTCTCTTGTCAGTGAATTTCTCGGCATCGCACCGATCGGCATCTCCAATGTTCCTGCCACCAACACCGCCAAAGCCAGGGCCGGCGAACTCGCCGGTGAAATGGTGCTCGATCTGTTACGCCGTGGCGTTACGCCTTCGCAAATCATCACGAAATCCGCAATCGAAAATGCCATCGCAGGTGTCGCCGCAACTGGCGGCTCAACAAATGCCGTTCTCCATTTGCTCGCCATCGCCAATGAAGCGAAGCTTCCCCTTTCCATCGACGACTTCGATCAGATCAGTTCCAAAACACCTATCATTGCCGACCTGAAACCCGGGGGACGCTTCGTCGCCACCGATTTGTATGCTGCGGGCGGCACCGCACTCATCGCCAAACGCATGATCGAAGCAGGCCTTCTAAATGGCGATGCCATCACCGTTTCCGGAAAGACGCTGGCGCAAGAGGCAAGCGCCGCAAAAGAAAGTCCCAAGCAAGAAGTGGTGCGCGACGCGAAACATCCTCTGAAACCAACCGGAGGCCTGGTCATCCTAAAGGGCAATCTCGCCCCCGAAGGCTGCGTCATTAAAGTTGCCGGACACAACACCATGAATTTTCGCGGACCCGCCCGAGTCTTCGATAGCGAAGAAGCGGCCTTCGCCGAAATCGACAAGAGCAACATCAAAGCTGGCGACGTCATCGTCATTCGCTACGAAGGACCCAAAGGCGGTCCGGGCATGAGGGAAATGCTCGCCGTTACCGCAGCTCTCGTCGGCGCTGGACTTGGCGATTCCGTCGCTCTTCTCACGGACGGCCGCTTCAGCGGCGCAACACACGGGCTCATGGCGGGTCACGTTGCTCCCGAAGCCGCGCACGGTGGACCTATCGCCGCAATCGCTGATGGCGACACCATTATTTTTGACATTCCGAATCGCACCCTCAGCGTTGACCTTACCGCCGAACAAATCCAGCAGCGGCTCGCCACCTGGAAAGCTCCAGCGCCGCGCTTCACCAGCGGCGTCATGGCCAAGTACGCATTTCTCGTGTCTTCTTCGTCGCGAGGCGCGGTAACCGCTTTGCCCCAAACAAATTTGCAGCCTGTGCAATCGGGAAGGACGCTATGAAACTCACCGGTGCAGAAATACTCTGCCAATCGCTGGAACATCTCGGCGTGAAACACATCTTCGGTTATCCGGGCGGCGCCATTCTGCCGGTCTACGACGCGCTAGGCAAATCGAAGCTCCACCACATCCTTGTTCGTCATGAACAGGGCGCAACACACATGGCCGATGGCTACGCGCGCGCAACCGGCGGCGTCGGCGTTGCTATGGCCACTAGCGGCCCCGGCGCAACCAACATGGTGACCGGTATCGCAACTGCCATGCTCGATTCGTCCCCGGTTGTTTGCATCACAGGCCAGGTCGGCAGCAAACTTCTCGGTTCCGATGCTTTTCAGGAAATCGACATCACTGGCATCACCATGCCGATCACCAAGCACAACGTGATCGTCACGCGCGTCGAAGATATCGCACGCACCGTTCGCGAAGCTTTCATCATCGCAAGTTCCGGCCGCCCTGGTCCCGTCCTCGTCGACATCACCAAGGACGCGCAACAGGCTTCCACCGAATTCGATTGGAACGCCTCTCTTCCAAAGCTGCCGCCCAAGCGGGTTCGTCCTTCACTCGACAAGGCCGAACTCGATCGCGCCGTCGCACTCCTCAATTCCGCAAAGCGGCCGCTGATTCTTGCCGGCCACGGCATCATGATTTCCGGGGCGATGAGGGCCTTCGAGCAATTCGTTCGCGCCGGCCAATTCCACGTTGCCATGACGCTCCTCGGCATCGGCTGCTTCCCTGCCAACGATCCGCTCAATCTCGGCATGATGGGCATGCACGGCGAAGCCTGGGTCAATCACGCCATTCAGGAAGCCGACCTCTTGATCGCAGTAGGCATGCGCTTTGATGACCGCGTCACTGGCGACCTACGTACCTACGCCAAAAGCGCTCGCAAGATCCACATCGAAATCGATCGCGCCGAAATCAATAAAAACGTAAAAGTGGATGCGGCACTCGTCGGCGATGCCCGAGAAGTCTTGGAACAATTGCTTCCCTGCATCGACAAAAAGGAACGCACTGCGTGGCAGAGCCGCATCACTGAAATGAAAGGAGACTCCGCCGTTCGCGATATCCAGAGCCTCCCGGACACCGGCCACCTCTACGCCGCGCACGTAATTAACGATCTGTGGAAGGAAACGGGCGGCGACGCGATCGTCGTTACTGACGTAGGCCAGCATCAAATGTGGGAAGCGCAGTATTACCACCATAACCGCCCGCGTAGTCTGATCACTTCCGGCGGCCTCGGCACCATGGGCTTCGCGCTGCCTGCTGCGATCGGCGCAAAGTTCGCCAAGCCTGAAGCCGACGTATGGGCCGTGGTCGGTGATGGCGGCTTCCAAATGACCATGTGCGAACTTGCGACCATTGTTCAGGAAAAAATCAAAGTGAACATCGCCATCATCAACAACGGCTTTCTCGGTATGGTTCGCCAGTGGCAGGAGTTTTTCTACGACAAGCGTTACGTAGCTACTCCGCTTGTCGCTCCGGATTTCGCCGCGCTCGCCAACGCGTTCGGCATCCGGGGCGAACGCGTTACTTCGCGAGGCGACGTCACCTCAACCATCCGCGCTGCCCGTGCCTCCAAGGAATCCGTCCTCATCGATTTCCGCGTCGAGCAGGAAGATTCCGTTTACCCGATGGTGCCTGCCGGAGCTTCGCTGCACGAAATGATCCGCCGTCCGCACAATCCGCTGGTCGAAACCGCGGCAGAGCCGTAGCGGGTTGCGGAATGGATTGCCTCTCGAGGTTTGCGCTGCGCTTTAAGTTTTATGCCTCGGTTGGGTTTTGAGGTTCCGGTCAGGGAGTCGGAGCTTTAGCCCCCTGAGGAAATGTTCATGAGTTTTCGGGAAGGAAAACGTGAGGAGCCAATGCAAACACTGATCGCGTATGTCGAAAATAAACCGGGCGTGCTCAATCGCGTCTCTTCCCTGGCGCGGCGGCTGGCTATCAATATTGACTCGCTCACCGTTGGGCCCACCGAGAACGAAGAGGTCGCGCGCATGACCATCGTCGCGCATACCGACGAGCAGGGCGCGCATCGCCTCGAAGCCAGCCTTGAGAAACTTGTTGACGTTCTGCTCGCCGAAAATATTTCAGAGCGTTCCGTACTCGAGCGCGACTTGGCACTAATTAAAGTCGCCGCCGATCAGAAATCTCGCCCGCATCTCATGGAACTCATCAAAGTGTTCCGTGGCCGCGTGGTTGACGTCGCGCCGGAATCCCTGATCGTCGAAGTTTCTGGCACCGTCGACAAAATCGATGGTCTGCTAGAAGTCTTGCGTCCCTACGGCGTACTGGAAATGGCGCGCACCGGTCGAATCGCGATGACCCGCGGCGGCGACTTGTTGCAACCGCCGGGGCAGCCGGGCTCCATAAAACTCGAATCCGCCGTTTCTTCGAAGTAGGCAGCAATGCGGATGTAAAGGCCGTCTTTCCGAGCAAAGCGAGGAATCTCTCCTACGGTTTAAGCGTCACGGACGACTCGGTGTCTGCTCGATATCTGATCTCGATTTTCGGCCGCAAACCGGCCCACGAAAGGAAGCACATGGCAAAGCTTTACTACGATAAGGACGCCGACCTCTCACTCATTCAAGCGAAGAAGGTCGCAATTCTCGGCTACGGCTCGCAAGGACACGCTCATGCCCTAAATCTCCGCGACAGCGGTTGCAATGTTTGCGTCGGCCTGCCGGAAATCAGCGCTTCTCGCGCCAAAGCTGAAAAAGACGGCCTCACTGTAAAGTCTCCGTCCGAGGCCGCCGCCTGGGCTGACGTCATCATGGTCCTCGTCCCAGACACTAGGCAGCAAAAACTCTACAACGAAGCCATCGCGCCAAACCTCAAACCCGGCAAAACGCTGATGTTTGCTCACGGCTTCAACATTCGCTTCGGCACCATCAAGCCGCCTTCCACGGTCGACGTATCCATGGTCGCACCCAAAGCTCCCGGCCATCGTGTCCGCGAAGTCTTCACCGAAGGCGGCGGCACACCAGGCCTTCTCGCCATCGAGCAGGACGCTTCCGGAAACGCCAAAGCCCTCGCACTTTCGTATGCTCGCGGCATCGGCTGCACCCGCGCCGGTGTTCTTGAAACCACCTTTACGGAAGAAACGGAAACCGACCTCTTCGGCGAACAAGCCGTCCTCTGCGGTGGCGTTAGTGCCCTGATCAAAGCAGGATTCGAAACGCTCACCGAAGCCGGTTACCAGCCGGAAGTCGCCTATTTCGAATGCCTCCACGAACTGAAACTTATCGTCGATCTGATCTATCGCGGCGGGCTCAGCTACATGCGCTATTCCATCAGCGATACCGCCGAACACGGCGATTACACCGCCGGACCGCGCATCGTCACTCAGCAAACCCGCGATGAAATGAAAAAACTGCTGGCGGAGATTCGCGATGGCAGCTTCGCCAAAAAGTGGATCGAGGAAAACGACAAAGGTTGCCCAAATTTCCTCGCCAAGCGCAAGGCCGAACAGCAGAACGCCATTGAGCAGCTGGGCCCCGGCCTCCGCGCCATGATGCCGTTCCTGCAGCCCATCGTCGCGCCAGGACTCACTGCGAAGACCGCAACTTCTGAATCGTAATTTCCCAAAAACGTGTTGCCAGCGGAATTGGGAAAACCAGGCGTGCTTAAAAACCGCTTGTGTGGCACTATCGTGCCCGCTGTCCAGGAAAATCACCGGCCATCACTGCCTATGAAGCGCGAACCGGCATCGCCACTAGCCCGACCTGTTAACCTTCAGGATCGCCTGGGAAAGCTCACCGCGAAGCGGCAAGAGATTCTTCGCCCGGTACTCGAACATCCGCGCGGTTTCGTTCTCTTGAGCGTTCGCGCGATGGCCAAGCGTCTCAACACTGATCCGGCTACCATCGTGCGCATCGTTCAAGTGCTTGGCTTTGAGAGCTTCCGCGAATTTCAAAAGCACTTGCATGACTTGTCCATCGCGTTTGCAACGTCTGCCGACACTATGCAAACTGGCGGTTCCGACCGCGGCCGCTATGCCTACGTCGTCGATTCCATTGATCGCGATTTAAAAAACCTGCAGGGCCTGAAGAACACCTTGGACGCTGGCCGCATGGATGATCTGGCCAAGCGCATGTACTCGGCGCGCCGGATTCTCCTGTTGGCTGGCGATTTGGCGGCATACCTCGCCGGCTATCTGGAATATCAAACCAGTCTGCTCGGACTGCCGGTCTTCGCCGCAACCTCGCCCGGTCGCATTGGTCATCTGACACGTTCGTTGACGAAGGACGATCTGGTCATCGCCATCTCGTTCCGCAGATGTTTGCGGCAAACAGTCGAAGGCGCTCGAAAAGCCCGTGAGCGAGAAGCGCACTGCGTCGCGGTCACAGACACTTTCTTGTCTCCCCTTGCTCGCATCGCAAACGAAACTTTTCTTGCAAGCATTGAAACCACATCGTTCGGCGCTTCCTACGCGGCTCCAACCGCCCTTTTGAATGCGCTTCTCGCTGCATGCGGACAGGTCCGCAAAGCTGAAACCATGGAAATCGTGCGTGAAATATCAGAAGAGCAGCGCCACGGCTCTCGCTGGTTCCAGGAATAATATTTTTACCTCGCTTGTAACAAACGTTGCATCCCGTACGTCCCACCAAAAGCTGTCTAAGCTTCACCAACATCAGATTAGCAGTTCTTGACACGCACACATTCGGGCCTCATCGGGCCTCGCTCGCGTGCATGTCACCGGTGCCAAGATCCAGATGCGCGTCGAGTCGGTCACACTTCGCAAACTACAGATGCGCCTTAAGGCGCCATTCGAAACTAGTTTCGGCATCACTCATGATCGCCCGGTGCTCCTGGTCGAACTCCAGGCTGATGGCTGCACAGGCTGGTCCGAAGTGACGGCTACCGAAGGTCCCTTCTATAATTCTGAATCGATCGACATCGCCTGGCTCGTCATCCGCAATTTTCTCGCTCCGCGAATCCTCGGCAAATCGCTTTCAGCCGCTGCTGAAGCTCGTAACCATTTCGCTGTTGTCCGCGGCCATGAAATGTCGCGTGCTGGAATTGAAAACGCCCTCTGGGACATCGAATCTCAGCAGCGCGGCATTCCTCTCTCACAGTTGCTCGGTGGAACGCTGAAAGAAATTTCGTGTGGCGTCTCGCTCAGCTTGCAGGATTCTCCCGAAACATTGCTCAAAAAGGTCACCACGGAAGTCGCTGCCGGATATCAGCGCATTAAGATCAAAATCAAACCCGGCAGGGATCTCGCCTGCATTTCCGCCGTTCGTAAAGCGTTTCCGGATATTCACCTTTCCGTCGATGCCAACTCCTCTTACACGCTCGATGATCTGGACTTGCTGCGGAGTTTTGACGACTTCAACCTGCTGATGATCGAACAGCCGCTCTGGTGGGACGATATCTATAGCCACGCCAAGCTACAAAAGCAGATAAAAACTCCGCTTTGCCTCGACGAATCCATTCACCACTTGCGCGATGCCCAGGCCGCCATCGACCTCGGCGCTTGCCGCATCATCAACATCAAACTGGGCCGCGTCGGCGGCTATTCGAGCGCTCGCGAGATTCAAGCCTATTGCCTCGACCGTGATATTCCCACCTGGTGCGGTGGCATGCTGGAGTGCGGAATTGGTCGCGCTCACAACATCGCCGCGTCAACTCTTCCGGGCTATACGCTTCCCGGTGACGTTTCCGCCAGCAAACGTTATTGGATCGAAGACGTCATCGAACCTGAAGTTACCGTCACGCCGCAGGGCACGATTCGCGTCCCGCAAACTCCAGGACTCGGTTATCATGTCCGCCACGAACTCATCGAACGGTGGACCGTTGAAAAAGAAATCTTCCGCGCCTGATCCCGCGTTCATGCGCCGCATCATTTTGACCGCCTGTCATTCCGAGCCTGCCTACGCAGGCAGGCGAAGCGAGAAATCTGCTTTTTCTTTCTTCGTCGAGCCCCAGCAGCCGACGCGCCTGCAGCACGCAATCTTCGTTCTATTCTTTGCGCTCGCCATCACCGCCTTTTCTTCGCTCGCACAAACATCTCCCGCTTCTTTCCCCGGTCCCGAACCGGCAAATGTACCGCAAGATTTCATCAGCAAGACCGGCGATTTTGGAAACCAAGCCGAAACTGATGTAGTCATCCTCCTCGAGCGTTCAAGACACCTATATCTGCGAGACTCCGCCGGAACTGAATATCTTCTGAATCCTCTTGGTTTTTCCAAAGAGCGCGACCAAACATCATTTACCTACGCCAGCAACGAGCCCGACGCTTGGGTGCTGGCCTTCAAGCAGCACAAAGCCGAGCCAATCTGGGAGATATTCACTCAGATCGGCCCTTATCACCGTCTTCCTTATTCGGTTCCCGGCGGCAACCTCAAAGTCGTTAAGCCGACGCGGTCTCTCGCGGAGATTCGCACCGAGGCTCTCGCGGCCAGGCCGCCGGAAGAAAAAGGCGGCTACCGTAAAAGTGATTTAGTCGAGCTGGCGAAGCTCGATCCCGCCATTCATCTGGATATTCGTTACGCCACGGTGAACGATTTTCTGGGCAAGGCGGTGTACACACAAGCGCGTGCGTTTTTGCAGCGGTCTGCGGCGGAAGCGCTGGTCCGCGCGTTGCATCGCTTGCAGCCCTACGGTTACGGCTTGCTGATTCATGACGGCTACCGCCCGTGGTATGTCACCAAGATTTTCTGGGAAGCGACTCCGCCGGAAGGAAAAATCTTTGTGGCTGACCCGGCTCAAGGTTCGCGCCACAACCGTGGCTGCGCCGTAGACCTCACCCTTTACGACCTGAAAACCGACGAACCCCTCGAGATGACCGGCCTCTACGACGAAATGTCACCGCGTTCGTTTCCCAGTTATCCCGGCGGCACTTCGCTGCAGCGCTGGCACCGCGACCTGCTCCGCTGGGCCATGGAGTCCGAGAGCTTCACGGTCTAT